>Ga0160473_100243_pt1 | contig 46118 bp, 33 predicted proteins | sample HID1975I_E11MG_FD_108217 | JGI IMG/M metagenome (GOLD analysis project Ga0160473, IMG submission 108217) | Enriched soil microbial communities from UW Madison campus, WI, USA - HID1975I_E11 MG | ecosystem: Environmental > Terrestrial > Soil > Unclassified | place: USA: Madison, Wisconsin... | reverse complement strand
TGGGGTCGCCCAAGTCGAACAGTCGTATGCCCGCCTCGCGCGCCGCCTCGCGCGTGGTGCGGATAAAGTCCGCGCCCGTCGGCATCAGGGTCTGGTCGGTGCGGCCGGGGCGGGTGTCGACGATGTGGTCCATGACGGCGAAGGTCTGGTCTGGCGCCAGGACGGACCGGCCCGCCTCCAGCACGCTTTTCAGCGCCACGCCGCCCGTCCGCTCGTGCAGCATGACCCGGTCGATCAGCAGAAGCCCGGTGCGGGCGTCCATCCTGCTGACCAGGTGTTGATCCCATATCTTGTCGAAGAGGGTGCGGCTCATGCGGCGGCGTGGCCTTCTCCGAGAACGGCCTCGCGATCGGCGTCGGGCAGGGGCACGTCGCGGCGCAGACCCAGACGCCGGCCGTCGAATTCCAGTGGCAGGGCCGGAAGGCGCGTCGCAGCGCCGCCCGGGATCGTGACGTCGACCAGGCCGCCCTGGTTCAGATGGGGATCATCGAACAGTTCGTCCGGCCGCGACACGGGCGCGAAGGGCAGGCCGATGGCCTCAAGCTTTTCCACCAGGGCCTCGCGCTCGAAGCCGGCGAACAGGTCGCGGACACGCGGCAGGATGCGGTCGCGCGCCCGAACGCGGTCGTTGTTGGCCGCCAGCGTCGGATCGTCGCCCAGGTCGGACAGGTCCATCGCCTTGCAGAAGGCTGCCCACTGGCTGTCGCTGACCACGCCGACGAACAGTTGTTCGTTCTCGCGGGCCGTCTCGAACACGTCATAGACGGCCCAGGCCGAGATGCGGGCGGGCATGGGGTTGGGCGCGACGCCGGTGACGGCCTGCTGCGCCATGTGCTGACCCACCAGGAAGGCGGTGGTCTCGAACAGCGAACATTTGACGGACGAACCCTTGCCCGTGGCGTGGCGCTGGTTCAGCGCGGCCAGGATGCCGATCACGCCGAACATGCCGCCGGTGATGTCGACCACACTCGTCCCCGCGCGCAGGGGCCGGCCCGGAGGCCCGGTCATATAGGCCAGACCGCCCATCATCTGGGTGACTTCGTCCAGAGCGGTGCGGTTCTCATAGGGGCCGGACAAGAAGCCCTTGGCCGAGCAATAGATCAGGCCGGGATTGGTCTCGGCGAAGTCATTGGGACCCAGGCCAAGACGCTCCAGCGCGCCGGGACGGAAGTTCTCGATCACCACGTCCGCGCCTTCCACCAGCTTCCGCGCCCGACCCAGGTCCGTGGCGTCCTTCAGGTTCAGGCAGACGCTGCGCTTGTTGCGGTTGAACATGGGAAAGTAGCCCGACCCCGAGCCCAGCAACCGCCGGGTATGATCGCCGCCTTCCGGCTCGATCTTGATCACCTCGGCACCCAGATCGCCCAGGATCACGCCGATCGAGGGGCCCATCACCATATGGGTGAATTCCACGACCTTGAGGCCGGCCAGGGGAGCATCGGGGGCAGGGGCGCTCATGGCGATCTGTGTCCTGTCATCGGCTGTACACGGGTGGCCATGCTCGACAGCCGCTTCTCAAATGATATATGTGTATATCAATTAGACAAGTCTTGGGACCGGGGAGGGCGCGCCGCGCATGGACATTCTGGTGAGCGAGGTCGGGCCGCGCGACGGCCTGCAGAGCATCAGCTGCATCATGCCGTTGGAGGCCAAGAAGGCCTGGGTCGCCGCCGAGGCCGCAGCGGGCGTGCGCGAGATCGAGGTCGGCAGCTTCGTTCCCGCCAGCCTGTTGCCGCAACTGGCCGACACCGCCGAACTTGTCGCCTTCGCCAAGACGATTCCGAATCTGACGGTCGCTGTCCTGGTCCCCAACGCCAGGGGAGCCGAGGCTGCGATTCGCGCGGGCGCCGACAAGCTGACCCTGCCGCTCTCCGTGTCGGAGACCCACAGCCTGGCCAACCTGAGGCGCACCCACGCCCAGGTGCTGGATGAGGCGGCGCGCATCGCTGACTTGGTCCGCGCCGTGCCCGAGGATCGGCGCCCCCATTTCGAAGGCTCCCTGTCCACCGTCTTCGGTTGCACGCTGGAAGGCGCGATTCCCGACGCCCAGGTCGCGCGCCTGGCCGAGTCCCTGATGACAGCGGGCTGCGACGAGGTGGGTCTGTCGGACACCACGGGCTATGCCGATCCGGCGGCGGTCAAGCGGCTGGTAGCCCTGGTGCGCGGCGTGGTGGGCGAGGCCGCCCTGACCGGCATCCACCTGCACAACACGCGCGGCCTGGGGCTGGCGAACGTGCTGGCGGCGATTGAATCCGGCCTGACGACGGTGGACAGTTCCCTGGGCGGAATCGGCGGCTGCCCCTTCGCGCCCGGCGCCAGCGGCAATATCGTGACTGAGGATCTGGTTTTCATGCTTCAGGCCATGGGCCTCAGGACGGGCATCGACCTGGACGCCCTGTTGAAGGTGCGCGCCATCCTGTCGGAGGCCCTGCCGGGCGAGCCGCTCTACGGCTTCACGCCCGACGCCGGCCTGCCGCTGAACTTCATTCCGGAGGCGGCGCCATGCGCGCCTTCCACCAGCCTTGAGACGGAGACGGCCTGATGACGGTGGGAACCCGAATGGTTCGCGAGAACCGCACCGCGCGCCAACTGTTCGAAGAGGTGATGGCCAATCCTGCGCGCCGCAAGTTCGGCTTCGGTCAGCGGCTGGCGATCATCAACGTCGATTTCCAGCGCGCCTATACGGACATCGAGGCGTTTAAAACCGCCTATGAAACCGACCCGCGTCAGATCGAATACGCCAACACGATCTCACGGCTGGCGCGAGAGCGTGACATGCCGGTGGTCTGGTCGCGTGTCGCCTATCGCGATGACGCCGCCGACGCCGGGGTGTGGGGGACGCGCACCGACACGCCGGACTCGCTTCAGAACATCAAATACGACAGCGAGCGCCATCAGTATGACCCCCGCTGCGAGATCGACGCCTCGGACCTGCAATACACCAAGCGGATGCCCTCGGCCTTCTTCGAGACGCCGCTGGCCAGCTATCTGACCTGGCGTCGCGTGGATACGGTGGTGGTGACAGGCGGCTCGACCTCGGGCTGTGTGCGGGCGACGGCGGTCGACGCCCTCAGTCACGGCTATCGGGTCATCGTCCCCATCGAGACCTGCGCCGACAAGCACGAGAGCTATCACTTCGCCAACCTGACCGATCTTCAGCTGAAATACGCCGACGTCGAGCCGGTGCAGACGGTGATCGACTGGCTGGAGGCGCACTGATGTCCCGGACGGCCCCGGAAGGCGATCCCGGCCTCTACGACTTCTCGCCCTATCGCGACCGGCCCCCCGTCATTTGGCCGGACGGCAAGATGGTGGCCGTCTGGGTCGCGCCGAACCTCGAATATTACGAGATCGATCCGCCAGCGAATCCCTTCCGCAAGAGCTGGACCAAGCCACACCCGGACGTGGTCGGCTATGGACACCGCGATCACTCCAACCGTGTGTCGCACTGGCGCATGGCCGAGGCGATGAGCCGGCACGGCTTCCCCGGTTCGGTCTCCCTCTCGGTGGCCTTGTGTCAGCACCATCCCGAAGTGGTCGCCGACGCCAATGCGCGCGGCTGGGAGTTCTTCAGCCACGGCATCTACAACACCCGCTACAGCTACGGCATGGACGAGGCGCAGGAACGCCAGATCATCGAGGATTCGATCCGCACCGTCCGCGACGCCACCGGCCAGACCATCCGCGGCTGGCTGGCGCCGGCCCTGACGCACACGCCCCGCACCCTGGATCTGATCGCCGAATACGGCCTAGACTACACCTGCGACCTCTATCACGACGATCAGGTGCAGCCGGTGAAGACCCGGACAGGGCGGCTGGCCTCCATCCCCTACAGCCTGGAGGTCAACGATCACTATGGCTTCTTCGTCTACAACATGTCGCCGCGCGAATACGCCGACGCCCTGATCCGCCAGTATCAGCGCCTGGCCGCCGAGGGCGAGGCGTCCGGCACGGTCATGTGCATTCCGCTGCACGCCTATCTGATCGGCCAGCCGCACCGCATCGCCGCCTTCGAAGGCGTGCTTGAGCATATTGCGGCGGACGGCCGCGCCTGGATCAGCCGCGCGGGTGACATCGTCGACGCCTGGCGCGCGCAACAGACGGGAGGCGCGGCATGAGTGTGGACGCCGCCTATCTGGAATATCCGCACCGCAAGCACGGCTACGACCACGACCTCTACGCCTGGTCGAACCTGCATGAGCGCAAGCCCGTCGTCTGGCCGGACGGCAAGGCCGTGGCCGTCTGGGTCTGCATCGACCTGGAATGGTTCCCGATCACGCCGCAGGACAAGCCCTTCCGGGCGCCGGGCCACATGCAGACGCCCTATCCCGACTATCGCCACTACACCTCGCGCGAATACGGGACTCGGGTCGGCTTCTATCGGCTGCTCGACGCCCTGGCCAAGGCCGGCGTGACCGCTTCGGTGGCGGCGAACGGCGCCGTCGCCGACCGTCACCCCCAGGTGATCGCCGACATCGTCGCGGCGGGCCATGAGATCATCGCCCATTCCACCGACATGAACGGGACCATCGCCACAGGTCTGGACGAGGCGGCTGAGCGGACCCTGATCCGGTCATCGCTGGATGCGCTGGAGCGCGCCTCGGGCGCGCGGCCGCGCGGCTGGCTGTCCATCGCCCGCTCGCAGAGCTGGAACACCGTGCGCCTCCTGAAGGAGGCCGGGCTCGACTACTGCTGCGACTGGGTCAACGACGAACTGCCCTGGCGCTTCGAGAACGGCCTGATCAACCTGCCTCTGAACCATGAATTGTCCGACCGGCAGATCATCACGGTCCAGCAACATTCGGCCGAAAGCTATGCCCAGCAGATGACCGACGCCTTCGACTGGCTGGCGCGCGAGGCGAAGGAGAGTGGGGGCGGGCGAATGCTGCCGCTTAACGTCACCCCATACATCCTGGGTCTGCCCTACCGCATCGACGCTTTCGAGCGCCTGATCGCGGACCTGGCCGCCCGGCCCGAGGCCTGGTTCGCGCGTGGAGACCAGATCATTGATGTCTGGTCAGCCCAGAACCCGTGAGGCGAACTGGCTGATGGTGCTGTCAGGCTAACTGAGACAGCACGGAGTTCACCTGGCCCGGCTGATTCAGGCGACTGCCGCCACCCATGTGACGTCGGCTGCGCGCGGAAGCGACGAAACATGCTTGCGGCCCTGCCTTCAGCAGACCTTGTCGAACGCCTTATCGCCGGAGCCGGGCCTCGATCTCGCCGACGCGTCGGGCCAGATAGGCCGCGTCATCTGCGGGGGGAGTGTTGCGGGCATAGGCCGCTTCCAGCCGCACCAGATCTGCATGCTGAAGACGAAGCTCCGCAGCCTCGGCGCGGCTGACCGTCCCGGCACGTTCAGCGGCGGCGAGAGTCGTGTCGATTGCAGCGAGGCGGACGCGTACGGTTTGAGCGGGCGTCGCGGTGGCGCTGTCGCCGACCCTCTCGTCAAGCGCATCCAAACGGGCGTCCAGGTCAGCGCGCTCGGCCGCCGTGATAACGCCATCGGCCTGATAGCCCGTCTCGATCTGGATCAGGGCCTGGTAGTCGGATTTCAGCTGTGTGGCGCTCGTGCGGGACAGGCGTCGAGCGGCGACGGCCGCATCCACACGAGCATCGAAGGCGGCGCGGCCCTGAGCCACCTGGTTGAGATCGCCATAGTTCGCCGCGCCGCTGTCCAATGTGCGGGTAAGGGCGGTGTAGCGGGCGTTCAGGTCTGCGCGTTCCTCGGTCGTGATGCGCCCGTCAGCGGCGTAACGGGTTTCGAGTTCGACCAAGCCGGCATAGTCGCTGCGAAGTCGCGTCCCGGCGGCGGCGGACACGGAACCTGACCGGACACTGGTGTCGACCCGGGTGACGAACTGACTTTGGCCATCACGCAGAGGCCGCCCGCCCCGCAACCAGGCCTGATCCAGGCTCGACAGGCCCAGCCGATCGCCGAACAAGGCCCCTATCACCGCGCCCAGCCGCTCCTGGTTGGCGTTGCTGCCCGAGGTTTGGGCGCTGGCGTTCTGAGCGGCGAACAGAAGCGTGCTGGCGGCGACCAGGGTCAGGGGCGTGCGGTAGTCCATCGGAAGCCTCATGAGGTGTGACGGTTCGCTGATCGAACGACAGTCTTCCGCAATGGTTGCCTTCCCCGGTCGCAGGGGTCGGCCTCACGCTTGGCTGCTCGCCCCTCTGCGTCAGTCGTCCTGCGGGCTGTAGGTGTCGCGGGCGCGGATGGCGATGAGTCCGCCGCCGCAGGCGAGGGTTCGGTGAATGCGGTCGATGTCGGCTTCCTCGCCGCCCAGGGCTTCTGCCAGGTCGATCGTGCTGTCTGCGCCCAGCGACGCCAGGGCGGCTTCGCCTAGCCAGCCGGTGAACTGAACGCGGCCGACGCCGTCGATGCTGGCCTCGTAGAGGCTCGCCGACGGCTGGGCGTCGTCGCCCACATCCTCTCCCTCGCTCGGCGCCAGCCAGGCCGAGGCGACGTCTTCGGTGCTCAGTCCGACGTCGCGCAGCGAGGCGAGCGCCGATACGGCGTCTTCGCGGCGGTCGTGAAAATCGATCGTAATTCTCGGCATGGCGCACTCCTTCGTCGGTCCTTCATTGGAGACGAGCGCTGAGGGAATGTCGTGAGACGGATCGACGCGGCCATTTGCCCGGTGTGTCGCGGCGATCGGTGCTTTACCATCGGCGCAATCGTCAATGGTCGAGGATTCGCGGACAACGCATGACGATAGGCCTGCTGCTGGTTCTTCTTGTCGCCCTGCCGTTCATCGGGGCTGTCGTGGCCGCCGGATTGCCGCGGCATGCCCGGACCGGCGCGGCGGTGCTGTCGTGGGCGGTGGCCTTCATCTGCGTGGTGTGCCTGGCGTTGCTGTGGCCCCGGTTCCAGGACGGGGAGGTCCTGCAACTGGACATCCCGTGGATCCCGTCGCTGGGTCTGAACCTGGTGCTGCGGCTGGATGGCCTGTCGTGGCTGTTCAGCGCCCTGGTGCTGGGCATTGGCGCGCTGGTCGTCCTGTATGCCCGTTACTACATGTCGCCGAAGGATCCGGTGCCGCGGTTCTTCTCGTTCCTGCTGGCCTTCATGGGGGCGATGCAGGGGCTGGTGCTGTCGGGCAACCTGATCCAGATGGTCGTGTTCTGGGAACTGACCAGCCTCTTCTCCTTCCTGCTGATCGGCTACTGGAACCAGAACCCGCTGGCCCGTGAGGGCGCGCGCATGGCCCTGACGATCACGGCGCTGGGCGGGCTGGCGCTGCTGGTCGGCATGGTGCTGCTGGGACAGATCGCCAGCAGCTACGATCTTCAGACGGTGCTGGATTCGCGGGACCTGATCCTGGCGGATCCCCGGCACACGGTGGCGCTGGGCTTCATCCTGGTGGGCGCCATGACGAAGAGCGCCCAGTTCCCGTTCCATTTCTGGCTGCCGCGCGCGATGGCGGCGCCGACTCCGGTCAGCGCCTATCTGCATTCGGCGACGCTGGTGAAGGCGGGGATCTTCATCCTGATCCGGTTCTGGCCGGTCTTCGCCGAGACGCCCATGTGGCTGGCGATGGTCGGCGGCGCAGGCATGGTGACGCTGCTGGTCGGCGCCTGGACCGCCATTTTCCAGCACGACCTGAAAGGTCTGCTGGCCTATTCCACGATCAGCCATCTGGGCCTGATCGTCCTGCTGCTGGGTCTGGGCACAGAACTGGGCGCGATCGCGGCGATCTTTCATGTGGTCAATCACGCGACCTTCAAGGCGTCGCTGTTCATGGCCGCCGGCATCATCGATCACGAGGCCGGGTCGCGCGACATGCGCAAGCTCAGCGGCCTGTTCCGGTTCATGCCGGTGACGGCGGCGCTGGCCATCGTGGCGGCCGCGGCCATGGCGGGGGTGCCGCTGCTGAACGGCTTCCTGTCCAAGGAGATGTTCCTGGCCGAGGCGGTGGCCGGCGCCGGGCGCCATCCGCTGGCGACGGCCCTGCCTATTCTGGCGACCTTGGCGAGCGCGTTCAGCGTGCTTTATTCGCTGCGGTTCATCCACGCGACCTTCTTTGGGCCCCCGCCCACCGCGCTGGACCGCACGCCGCACGAGCCGCCGGTGTGGATGCGCCGGCCGGTGGAGATTCTGGTCCTGCTGTGCCTGCTGGTCGGCATGTTCCCGGCCCTGACCGTCGCGCCCTTCCTGCGCAGCGCGGCGGTGTCGGTGCTGGGCGCCGAACTGCCCTATTACAGCCTGGCGATCTGGCATGGCTTCAACCTGCCGCTGCTGTTGAGTCTCATCGCGCTGGCGGGGGGCGTGGGCCTGTATCTGCTGTTCGGGCGGCGCATCAACGCCAACAGAACGGGCGGGCCGCTGGCGGTGCGCTGGCTCAACGGCGGCTATCTGTTCGAGAAGACGATGACCGGCCTGTTCCGCGGGGCGGAACTGGGCGTGGCGATGTTCGGCGCGCGGGGCGTGCAGCAGCAGTTGCGCGTGATCATCCTGGTCGCGGTGGTGGTCGCCATCATTGCGGGGCTGGGGGCCGGCGGCCTGGGTCTGGTTGCGCCGGTCCTGGCGGCGCCGTCGTTGATGGACATGGCCTTTGCGCTGCTGTGGCTGGTCGGCGGAGCCTGTGCGGTCGCGGCGGCGTGGCAGGCCAAATACCATCGGCTGGCGGCCGTGGTGCTGATGGGCGGCGCAGGCCTGGCCAGTTGCCTGTCCTTCCTGTGGCTGTCCGCGCCCGACCTGGCGATCACCCAGTTGCTGGTCGAGATCGTGACGACGGTGCTGCTGCTGCTGGGCTTGCGCTGGCTGCCCAAACGGCTGGAGTCCATCGTCGTGCCCGACCATCTTCAGCGGCGTTCGCGGATACGCCGCAGGGTCGACCTGGTCATCGCGATCGTGACGGGTCTGGCGCTTTCGGTCGGGGCCTATGCGGTCATGATGCGGCCGGCGATCACCAACGGCGTGTCGCAATTCTATGTCGAGCAGGCCTATGCCCTGGCCGGCGGGCGCAATCTGGTCAATGTGATCCTGGTCGATTTCCGCGCCTTCGACACCTTCGGCGAGATCACGGTTCTGGGCATCGTCGGCCTGACGGTCTTCGTTCTGCTGAGGCGCTTCCGTCCCTATGGCGACAGCCTGCCGGAGCCGACGCAGAAGCGGGTCCAGGCCGCGTCGGATCGCCGACGCGAGGACCGGTCCGAGGGGGATACGCTGAAAGAGACCATGCTGGTTCCCCAGGTGGTGATGCGCTGGATGTTCCCCTTCATCATCCTGTTCGCCATGCACCTGTTCCTGCGCGGGCATGATTTGCCCGGCGGCGGTTTCGCGGCGGGGGTCGCCCTGTCGGTGGCCTTCGTGCTGCAGTACATGGCTTCGGGCGCGCGGTGGGTCGAGGACCGGCTGGAGATCCGGCCGGCGGCCTGGATCGGCCTGGGTCTGCTGATCGCCACCCTGGCGGGCGTGGGGGCCTGGGTGTTTGGCCGCCCCTTCCTGACCTCGGCCTTCCAGTACGCCGACCTGCCGCTGCTGGGGCGCGTCCCGATCGCCAGCGCCGTGGTGTTCGACCTCGGCGTGGTCGTGCTGGTGCTGGGCGCCACGGTGATGATGCTGGTCGCCCTGGCCCACCAGTCGCTGCGCAAGGCCAGACAGGCGGCGAGCGCCGACGCGTCGGAGGATCGGACATGATCGAGATCGTCCTGGCCCTGGCCATCGGCGTGCTGAGCGCGTCCGGCGTCTGGCTTCTGCTGCGGCCGCGCACCTTCCAGGTGATCATCGGCCTGTGCCTGCTGTCCTATGCGGTGAACATCTTCATCTTCGCCATGGGACGTCTGCGCGTCGGCGCGCCGCCGGTCACCGTCTCGGGGCTGGAGACGCCGGCCCTCTATGCCGACCCCACGCCTCAGGCCCTGGTCCTGACGGCCATCGTCATCAGTTTCGCCCTGACCGCCCTGTTCCTGGTGGTGGTGCTGGCCGCGCGCGGCGCGACCGGCAGCGACCACGTCGACGGTGAGGAGCCCCGGGCATGACCGACTGGCTTGAACACCTGATCATCGGGCCGATCGTCCTGCCGCTGGTGGTCGCGGCGGGGATGCTGCTGATCGACGAGCGGCGGCGCATCGTCAAAGGCGTGCTCAGCCTGGCCGCCATGGCCGCGATCCTGGTCATGGCCCTGCTGCTGATCCACGAGAGCGCGACGGGGGCCGTCGACGGCGGCGATGTGGCGCGAGTCTACCGGCTGGGCGACTGGGCCGCGCCCTATGGTATCGTGCTGGTCGCGGACCGGCTTTCCACCCTGATGGTCGCGCTGACGGGCGTGCTGGGCATCTGCGCCCTGGTGTTCTCGCTGGCCCGGTGGGATCGCGCGGGGCCCCGCTTCCACATCCTGTTCCTGTTGCTGGTGATGGGCGTGAACGGGGCGCTGCTGACCGGCGATCTGTTCAATCTGTTCGTCTTCTTCGAGATCATGCTGGCGGCCTCGTACGGGCTGGTCCTGCACGGCTCGGGCGAGACCCGCATACGGGCGGGCCTGGCCTATATCGCGGTCAATCTGACGGCGTCGCTGCTGTTCCTGATCGGGGTCTCGCTGATCTATGGCCTGACGGGGACGCTGAACATGGCGGACCTGGCGACCAGGATTCCGGACATCGCCGCCCAGGATCGCGGCATGGTCCATATCGGCGCGGCGGTGCTGGCGGTCGCCTTCCTGATCAAGTCCGCGTCCTGGCCGCTGGGCTTCTGGCTGGCGCCCACCTATTCGGCGGCCAGCGCCCCGGCGGCGGCCATGCTGGCCATTCTTTCCAAGGTCGGGGTCTATGTCATCCTGCGGCTCAACGCCCTGGTCTTCTCGGCCGAGGCGGGGGCGTCTGCGGGCTTTGGGCTGGACTGGCTGCTGGCGGCCGGGCTGGCCACCATGCTGTTCGGCGTCCTGGGCATGCTGGCGACGCGCGATCTGATGCGGGCCGCCGCCTTTGCCGTGATGGTCTCGTCCGGCGCTCTGCTGGCCGTCATCGGCGGCGGCGGGACCGCCAGCCTGGGCGCGGCGCTCTATTATCTTGTCGGTTCGACCCTGGCCTGCGCGGCCCTGTTCCTGGTGGCGGAGATTCTGGAGCGCGGTCGGGATCCGGGCGGTGACGCGGGCAAGGCGGTGTTCGAGGACGAGTATCGCGATCCGTTCGAGGACACTGAACGAAACGATCCGGGTCTGGTGATCCCCGCAGCCGTGGCGGCCCTGGGCGGGGCGGTGATCCTGTGCACGCTGATGATCGCCGGTTTGCCGCCGCTGGCGGGTTTCATCGGCAAGGTGGCCATGATGGGCGCTCTGATGTCGGCCGACAGCGTCGCGGGCTGGATGATCGTGGGCATGCTGGCGGTATCCAGCCTGGCCGCCGTAATCAGCCTGACCCGTCTGGGCGTCGCGGCCGTCTGGACGCGGGACGAGGCCGCGCCCAACCTGGTGGTCGGCGCCGGCGAATTCGTCGGTATCGCCGGCCTGCTGGGGGCCTGTATCCTGATGTCGATCTTCGGCGAGACGGTCTTGGCCTATGCCGACCACACCGCCGCCTGGCTGGCGGAGCCGTCCGCCTATATCGGCGCGGTCCTGACGGGAGAGGGGCGATGAGGGCCGTATTGCCGCACCCGCTGCTGTCCATGGGCCTGTTCGTCGCCTCGGTCCTGTTGAGCGACAGCCTGGCGCCGCCTTCGCTGGCGTTGGGCGTTGTGATGGCCGTGGCGGCGCCGCAGGTCATGCGGGCCATGCGCATCGATCCGGTCAGCGTCCGGGCGCCGCTGGCCATCATCACCCTGGCGGGTCGGGTGGCGGCGGATATCCTGCGGTCAAATCTGGCGGTCGCCCAGATCCTGGCCGGGCGGCGCGCGGACCGGGTGTCCGGCTTTATCCATATCCCGCTGGACCTGAAGGCGCGCTATGGCCTGGCGGTCTTGGCCATCATCATCACCAGCACCCCCGGCACCCTGTGGGTCGAATATGACCGCGCGCGCGGCCGGCTGCTGATGCACGTGCTGGACCTGGTGGACAAGGAGACCTGGGTTCAGATCGTGAAGGACCGCTACGAGCGCCTGCTGATGGAGATCTTCGAATGAGCGCGCGCATCCTTGAAGGGGGGCTGACGGCGGCGCTGATCCTGATGGGCCTGGCGCTGATCGGCGCGACGTTCCGCATCATCCGGGGGCCGCGCGCCCAGGACCGTATCCTGGGCATGGACGCCCTGTATCTGAACGGGATGCTGATCGCCGTGGTGTTCGGCATGCGCAGCGACAGCGACCTGTATTTCGAAGCCGCCCTGGTCATCGGCATGCTGGGCTTCGCCGCGACGGTGGCCCTGGCCAAATTCCTGATGCGCGGCGAGGTGATCGAATGAGCGTCGCGTTCATGCCCGAATGGGCGGCCGTTGTGATCGCCATCCTCGCCGTCAGCGGCGCGGGACTGTCCCTGCTTGGCGCGGTGGGCCTCGTGCGGTTGAGCTCGTTTTACGAACGCGTCCATGCGCCGACGCTGGGCGCCACGCTGGGCATGGCGCTGATCCTGGTGGCGTCATGGCTGTATTTCGGCACGGCGCATGGCCGCTGGCTTCCGCGCGAGCTGCTGATCGCGGTCTTCCTGACGGTCACAACCCCCGTCACCCTGATCCTGCTGGCCCGCGCCGCGCTGTTCCGCGACCGTACGGAACAGCCGGAGCCTGGGGAAAAGCCGGCGCCGATGGACGGCGATCGGCCCGAGGGCTGATCGCGCCGTCCTTCGCCCGTCATCAGCATGCCGTGCTGGTCTGGCCGTTTTCTGTTCCAGCCGGCGGCGCCAGGACGGGGGACGCCAGGCCGGTGTTCCAGTTCCAGGCTGCGCCGCCGGCCTTGCGTCGGCAGACGGCGCGTTCGTGAAGCTGGAACATACCGTTCAGGCCGGTGGCGACGCGCGGCGCGCCGTCGAACACCATGTGCGATCCAGCGTCGTCGTAGGCGGGCCAGGACGGCGCGTCGTCGGCGACGGGCGCGCCGGTGCGGGCGAAACTGGTCCAGTAGCCGCGCATGGCGGCGGACAGGCTCGCCTGTTCGGCGGTGGCGGGGACTTTCGGCCAGCGCGGTGGGGTGCGGTCCAGGTTCCCGAACATGAAGGGCAGTTCGGCGGCATGGAAGGCGTGCAGCCCGGCGTCGTCGGCGGCGGGATAGCCATGGTCGAAGACATAGAGGAACGAGGCGCGCCCGCGCGCCGTCTGTGATCGCGCCAACCGTTCCGACGTCCAGCCGTAAAGGGCGTCCCGCGTGTTCGCCAGGATGCTCTCGCCCATGTCCGAGGCGGGATACAGCGCCAGGAAATCGCTGGCCAGGTCGCCGTAACGCTCGCGGATCACGCGCTCATAGTCGGCGGCGCTGGCGGGCGCTGGCGGCGCCAGCATGCGCAGCGAACGAATCTCGCCGCTGTTGAAGCCGGCCAGCACGGGGACGTCGGCCTGCCGTCCCTGATCGAAGATGTCGACCAACTGGGCCGGCAGAACGACCCCGTCCACGGCGCCGAACGGCCCGAAGCCGGCCATGGCCGCGCCGTCCGTCAACGCCTGGGCGTCCATCGCCCGCAGGGCGCGCAGACCCGGCGCCTGAAGCGGGCGCTGAAGAGCGACGCCGGCCTGTTCGGCGGCGGGGGCGCCATAGCGGGCGTCCTTCAGTTCGGGGGTGGAGATCATATAGGCGCTCTGCGCGATCGCCTTGTGGAACAGGCCTTTGGCGACGGGCGAGGCCATCAGATACAGGACGCTGAGCCCGCCCGCGGACTCACCCGCGATGGTGACGTTGCCGGGATCGCCGCCGAAGGCCGCGATATTGGCGCGAACCCACTGCAGCGCCGCGATCTGATCCAGCAGGCCATAGTTGCCCGAGACGCCCAGCGGCGATTCCGCGCTGAGTTCCGGATGGGCCAGATAGCCCAGGACGCCCAGCCGGTAGTTGATCGAGACGACCACCGTCCCCTCGGCGGCCAAGGCCGCGCCGTCATAGAGCTGTTCCTTGCTGGAGCCCGCGACCAGGGCGCCGCCATGGATCCAGACGATCACCGGCGCGAGCTCTGCGGTCGTGGTCGATGGCGTCCAGATGTTCAGGGTCAGGCAATCCTCGCTCGTCGCGCCGATGTCCTGGGAATAGATGGTCACGGCATGGGGCGTGGGCTGGACGCAGGCGGCGCCGAAGCGGGTCGCGTCGCGTACGCCGGTCCAGGCGGCGGCGGGCAGGGGCGGGCGCCAGCGGTTCTGGCCGACCGGTGGGGCCGCGTAGGGAATGCCGCGGAACACCTGGGCGCCCGCTTCGACGCGCCCACGCACCGCGCCCGCCGGGCTGGTGATGACGGGGGCGGCGGCGGCCTGATCGCGAGCCTGGGCCGGTGCGAAGGCCAGCAAGCCGGCGGCCGCGGCGCACAGGCTCAGCAAGGGAGACGCGCGTTTCATCAGGCGACCTCCGCCGCTTTGTCGTTGCGGCCCAGCACCCGCGCCAGCAGCAGGAACAGACCGATCGCGACGACATAGACCGGCGCCAGCGCATAGAGAGCGATCTGCAGCGAGTTTTCGGGATGGGCGGCGCGGAAGAAGTCGCTGGCCATGCCGACGAAGGTGGGGCCGGCGCCCATGCCGATGAAATTCATCACCAGCAGCAACAGCGCGCCCGACATCACCCGCTGGTTCGGCCGGACTTCGGCCTGAACCAGCGCGACCGACGACGACAGGTAGAAATAGTTCAGGAACGTCGGCAGCGTCAGGAAGGCCAGCGCCACGGGCCAACTCGGGGCCCAGACGAAGGCCAGATAGAAGGGAATGGCCAGCGCCAGCGAGATGGCGGGCAGCATGGCGTAGGCCCGCTTTGACCCACGCGTGAACCGGTCGATCAGCCAGCCGGAGGCGAAGATGCCCGCGCTCATGCCGATGCCGACGACCAGGGCGTACCACAGGGCGACATCCTGCAGGGTCATGCCCTTTTCGCGCATCAGGAACAGGGTGGCGAAATTCCCCAGGCCATAGGTGATGATCTGCGTCACGCCGCTGCCCAGCGAGGCCAGCACCAGCGCGGGGCGTGAAAAGAACATCCGCACCGTGGACCAGAAGCTGGCCTTGGGGACGACCTCGGTCGTGACGGGGTCCAGCCCGCCGCGTTTGGGCTCGCGCACGATCAGCATCAGGACCAGCGCGGCGATCACGCCGACGATGCCGATTACGATGAAGGCGGTGCGCCAGCTGAAGGCGGCGGCGACAGAGGCGCCGAAGGCGATGCCGATCGCGGCTCCGATGGGCGGTCCCAGATTATAGATGCCCAGGGCCATGCCGCGCCGGCCGGGCGGAAAGGAGTCGGTGATGATGGCGTAGGACGGCGGCACGCCCCCCGCCTCGCCGAAGCCGACCGTCATGCGCGCGACGGCCAGTTCGCCATAGTTGCGCGCCAGACCGCAGGCGATGGTGGCGGTGCTCCAGATCCCGCAGGCGATCGCGACCACGGCGACGCGATTGGTCCGATCCGCCAGCCAGCCGACCGGGATGGCGATGAAGCAGTAGAAGAATGCGAAATACAGCCCGCCCAGCAGGCCCAACTGGCCGTCGCTGATGTGCAGCGTGTCCTGGATCGGCTTGGCCAGGATCGACAGCAGCTGCCGGTCCAGGAAGTTCAGCACATAGATGAACCACAGGGCGCCCAGTGTGACCCAGGCGCCCGTGCCGGGCTTGCTGGACCGGGTGGCGTCCGCGACCGCGGTATCGCTCATAATCGTTTCCTCGGTGAAGCGGCCCTTGGGGACCGTCTATTTTTCGGGATGGGTGAGAGCCTGATAGACAAGGGTGCGGGCGCGCCCGCGAAACTCGGCGCTGACGGGGTCGGCCATGCGCTGGATCAGGCCGATGAAGATCAGGTCGTTCTGTGGGTCGATCCAGAACCAGGTGCCGCCGCCGCCGCCCCAACTGAGCGTGCCGCGCCCCTCGCGCGCGCCCAGCGCCTCGGGATCCAGCACCACGGCGAAGTCCAGGCCAAAGCCGAACGCGCGGTTGAACGGCAGCAGCCTCAGCGGATTGGACGTCGCCAGCACCGCGTCCGGCACAACGTTCGTTCCCATCAGGGCGACCGTTTCAGGCTTCAGGATGCGCGCGCCATCCAGCTGGCCCCCGTTCAGGATCATCTGGCAGAACCGGGCGTAATCCGCCGCCGTGGACAGCAGACCCCCGCCGCCGCCCTGGATCCGGGGCGGCCGGGTATAGTCATGGATCGGCATGTCAAAGACGTGCGTCGCCTCGCGCAGCCCGCCCTGGCCATCGCCGGAATAGATGGCCGTCAGCCGGTGCGCATTGTCCGGCCGGGTCTGGAATCCGGTGTCGACCATCCCCAGCGGAGCGAAGATGCGCGATTGCAGGAAATCGCCGAACCTCTGGCCGGTCAGTCGCTCCACGATCACGCCCTGCAGGTCCGTGGCGATGGAGTAGAACCACTCGGTCCCCGGCTGGAACATGAGCGGAAGTCTGGCGGCGCGGGCGACCAGATCGTCTCCGCTGTCGGCCGACAGGACCGCGTGTTCGCGATAGGCCCGCTCGACCGGATGCACGTCGAACAGGCCGTAGCCGAAGCCGGCGGTGTGGCTCATCAGCTCGCGCATCGTGGGGGCGCGTTCGGCGTCCCGGACGACCATCTGGCCGGCGGTGTCCACGCCGGTGAAGACCTTCAGGTCGGCGAACTCGGGCAGGAATTTCGTGATCGGATCGTCGAGGGTCCAGCGCCCCTCCTCGAGCAGGATCATCATCGCCACGCCGGTGACCGGCTTGGTCATCGAATAGATGCGGAACAGCGCGTCGCGAGACAGTGGTTCGGGCGCCCCCAGGCGCGGCGCGCCGTGGGTGTTGAAGGCGGCGACCTGGCCGTGACGCATCAGCAGGGTGGAGGCGCCGGCGACGTGGCCGCCCTGGACCATGTCCGCCGTCCAGGCGTCCAGCAGACGGAGGCCTTCCGCGTCGAAGCCCAGCGCCTCGGGGGCGGGGGCGAAGGGAAGGCCGCCGACGTCACGCATCGCCGGCTGTCTTTCGACGCTCGGCCGCCCGGCTCTGGCAGACGCCGTGGAAGCCGTGGGCCATGAAGACGGCCATGCGCGCCTTGATCGCCTCGAAATCGTCGGACTGGCACAGGCCGCCGGACAGGTGGTCGATCCGTCCCGTGCGCGCCAAGGTCAGGGTCAGGGCGCCGGTGACGAAATGATAGCCCCAGAAGATGTCCTCTTCGGCGCAGTCGGGCAGGGCCCGTTTCAGCAGCTCGATCAGGCGCAGCACGACAGGGTCGTACAGCCGGTCCATGACCTCGGCGCCCCAGGCGGGGGTGTTGTTGATCTGGGCGCTCAGCGCGCCGAAATGGCGCCAGCCCTCGCCCCCGGTCGAATAGGTGTCCAGGTCCGTATCCAGGAAGGCCCGCAGGGCGCCCTCGACTGTCGGCTTTCCGTTCACCGAGGCCTCATAGGCGTCCAGGGCCTGCATCCGGCGTCCGACGGTGATCGGGGCGCGCCGCGCCATGACCTTGTCGAACACCTCCTGCTTGTCGGTGAAGTAGTAGTGGACCAGGGATTTGTGCACGCCGACCTTGTCGGCGATGTCCTTGATCGTGACCCCGTGCAGGCCGTGCTGCGAGAACAGGTCCTCGGCCGCGTCCAGCAACTGCTCCAGGCTCTCGGCGCGTTGCTCGGCCTTGCGGCGGGGTTTGCGAACGGGGGTGGCGGGCATGCGCTGGACCTCAGAACGGCCGGGCGCGACCGGGTAGCGCGCCGACTCGATGACGGGAACAGCGGTCATCCTATGCGCCCCCGTAGGTCGCGCGAAGCTGCGTCTTGTTGATCTTTCCGGTGGCGGCCAGCGGCATCTGATCGACCAGCACGATCCGGTCGGGAATCCACCAGTCCGCAACCCGATCCTTCAGCGTCGCCTTCAACTCGCTGTCGTCGATCGGACTGCCCTGGGCGGGTTCGACGACCATCAGCGGGCGCTCGCCCCATTTCGGGTCCGACCGGCCGATCACCGCGACCAGGCTGACCGAGGGCAGGGCGCCGACGATCTCTTCGATCTCCACCGGATTGATCCATTCGCCGCCCGACTTGATCAGGTCCTTGGATCGCCCCGCCAGGGTCAGGTTGCCCGCCTCGTCGATGATCGCCAGGTCGCCGGTGTCGAACCATCCGTCGGCGTCCAGCGCCGACTGCTCGGCATCCAGATAGCGTTCGACCACGCTGTGACCGCGCACCTTCAGATGGCCGACCGCATTGCGCTGATCGGGCAGGGGCGCGCCCTCGGCGTCGGTCAGCAGCAGGTCCAGCCCCATGGGCGGACGGCCTGCGCCCCGGGCCGCGCCCGGCTGATCGGTGCGAGGCGAGATGGCGCCCAGCGGCGACAGTTCCGTCATGCCCCAACTGGTCTGGACGGTGACGCCCAGCCGGCTCTCCATCCGCTGCAGCAGGGCGTCGGGGCAGCTGGAGCCGCCGATGATGACACGCTGCAGGGACCGTACGTCCTGGCCCGTTTCGTCCAGGTGATCGAGCAGGCCCAGCCACACCGTCGGCACGCCCACCGCCACGGTGGCGCCGTGCCGGTTGATCAGTTCGGCCAGCGCCTGCCCGCCGGTGACGCGGCCCGGCAGCACCAGTCCCGCCCCGACCGCCGGGGCGGCGAACGGCAGGCCCCAGGCGTTGGCGTGGAACATGGGCACGGCGACCAGCACCACATCGGCGGCGGTCAACGCCATGGCGTCGGCCTGCAGCGACCGGATCGTGTGCAGATAGTTGGAGCGGTGGGTATAGGCCACGCCCTTGGGCGCGCCCGTCGTGCCGGAGGTGAAGCACAGGCCCGCCAGCGCCGTCTCCGCGAACTGCCCCCACGGGACGGGCCGCCCGCGCGTGGCCAGCAGGGTTTCGATATCGGTGACGGTCGCGCTCGCGGCGCCGATAGGCTCGCCGTCCAGCTGGATCAGATGTTCAAGGCAGGGACAGGCCGCCAGCAGGGCCTCCGCCATGTCGCGCAGGCCGGCGCCGATGGCCAGTACGCAGTCGTTCGCCTGGATGACCATGGCAGCCAGATGGGCGACGGTCAGGCGGGGATTCAGGGTGTGGCAGACGATGCCGGCACCCATGGCGGCGTACCAGACCTCGACATGGTTCTGGGTGTTCCAGGCCAGGGTGGCGATGCGGTCGCCCGGCGCCAGGCCCAGGTCGAGCAGCGCGCCCGACAGGCGGTTGGCGCGGTCGCGCAAATCTTCATAGCCGATCAGACTGACGGCGCCGTCGGCGCCTGCGGTCACGACCCGCGCCGCGCCGTGCCATTTCGCGCCGTGGTCCAGAAAGCGATCCACGGTGAGCGCATAGTCTTGCATGGGGCCGGGGGGCGAGCCGATCATCCTTGGCGGGGGTCCAGACTGTTACAGGCGCCGGCGATCCGGCAGGGTGGCGAAGGCGGCGACCCGTGGGCCGCCGCCCCGCTCAGGCTCAGAAGGTCTTGGTCAGGTTCAACCCGTACTGACGCGGCGGTCCGGCGTAACGCAGGCCCGCGTTGATCGCGGCGATATAGGTCTGATCGGTCGCGTTCAGCGCATAGGCCGCCAACGTCCACGTCTCTGTCTTGTAGCTGAGCAGCAGGTTGACAAGGTTGCGGGCCTCCAGCTTGTCGCCCAGGGCCTCGTTGTTGAAGATCGAGGTCCAGGTCTCGCCGATGTGGGCGAAGTCGATGCGCGGCGACAGGGTGGCGCCGTTGCCCAGGGTGAAGTCGTACTGCACCCCGATGTTGAAGGTCATCTCCGGCGCATAGCTCTGGGTGTTGCCCTTCAGATTGATGCAGTTGCCGCCGGCCGGGCCGGTTTCGGGGTTACAGGGAATACGCGGCAGGCGCGGATCGCCGGCGAAGAACTCGCCCAGCTCGGACTGTGAGATCGAGCCGCCGACATCCACGGTCCAGGCGCCGAGGCGGGCCTGGGCCGAGCCTTCGATGCCCTTCAGCGTGGTCTCGCCCGCGACGTTCACGATCGAGCTGAACAGCGGCACCGCCGGGTCGCTGACCACGACCTGGAAGCCCTCATAGACCATGTAATAGGCGCCCAGCTGGGTGCGGACGCGGCCGCCGAACATCGTCGACTTCCAGCCCAGCTCATAGTCGATGACGTCCTCGGCCCCGAACGAGCTGGCCGGCACATAGAAGTTCGGCGCGTTCAGTCCGCCCATCTTGAAGCCGGTGGCCACGAAGCCATAGACGAAGTTGTTCTCGTCGACCTTGTAGTTCAGGCTCAGCTTGCCGGTCGTCTTCTCGGCGGTGACCTCGTCGTTCTGGACCAGTTGCAGGTTCAGCGCCGGATAGGTCGTATAGACGTCCTTGTTGGTCGAGGTGCTCTCCGACCAGCGCGCGCCCAGCTGGACCTGCAGCCGCTCGGAGATATCATAGCTGATCTGGCCGAAGACGGCCTTGGTCTTCTTGGGCGTCTCGCCAAAGATGTAGTAGTCGAACACGCCCTCGGGGAAGCCGACGTGATAGGCCCCCTCGGGGAAGGTCGTGACCGGGAACACCACCTCGTCCTGCTGCCAGAAGGCGCCCAGCAGCCAGGTCAGGCGCTGGTTATCCGGCGAGACGATGTTGAACTCCTGCGACCAGACCTCTTCCTCGACGCGGTCATAGAAGGTGTTGTTCAGCGCGCTGGTGCCATCCAGGTCGGTCGAGAACTCGCTGATCCCGTCCTGATAGCCGGTGATCGACCGCAGGGTGACGCCGTTGTCCAGCACATAGCTGACGTTCAGCGACACGCGCGCCGTTTCGTCCCGGCCCGAGTGCGGGCCGTTGGCGGTGATCTCGAACGGATCGTTTGTCGACAACGCCGGGTCGGCCGGATAGCCGCCGAAATCCAGATCGTTGTAGTCGCCCTTCAGCAGCACCCGCAGGGCCGGCGTCGGGGTCCACAGGAAGCTGGCGCGCAGGCTCTTCATGTCCACGTCGCCGGGATTGCCGCTGTACGGGCCGGTGATGTCGTGGAAGCTGCTGCGCTGCTCGCTGTTGACGGCGAAGCGCGCGGCCAGGGTCTCGCTCAGCGGCAGGTTCACCGCCCCCTGAAGCTTCACATTGTCGTAGTTGCCGACCTGGCCCATCACATAGCCGTTCACGCCCGAGAAGTCGGGGTTGCGGGAGTTGATGAAGACCGCGCCGCCGGTGGCGTTGGTGCCGGCGAAGGTGCCCTGCGGACCGCGCAGCAGCTCGACCCCGCCGATGTCGTAATAGGGCTCGGTCTGGAAATAGCCGGGGAAGACCGGCACCCCGTCGCGATAGGTGGTCACGCCCACGCCGATGGCGGTGGTGGGCTCGGACTTGCCGATGCCGCGGACGTTGAAATAGTTGCCCTGGCCAAAGTTCTGCACGGTCGTGGACGGGGCCACGAACTGCAGTTGCTCCAGCGAGAAGACGCCGCGGTCGGACAGGCTTTCGCCGGTCAGGACCGTCGCGGCGACGGCCGTCGTCTGCAGGTTGCTGGTCCGGCGCTCGGCCGTCACGACGACCTCTTCCAGGGTCGAGGCGGGCTCGTTGGCCTGGGTCGCCCGATCGGCGGGCGCCTCCTGGGCCTGGGCGGCTCCGGCCCACAGCAGCACGGCGGCAGATGTCGTTATCCAGAGCTTGGCGCCCATGGTCATTCCTCCCTCGGTTCCCTCGGCGTTCTGACGACGCCATGACCCCACGCTTTCACTGATCCGGGTCGCTGTCAACATTCACTAGCCGGCGGGTGAATATTGACCTCTTGGCCAGTTTGTCGTCACTTCCGGCCGCGAGCGCGGGACTCGCCAAGACGGGGAAACGACGATGACGATCAATCTGACCGGCCGGACGGCAATCGTGACCGGAGCCGGTGGCGGCCTGGGCCGCTCGCATGCGCTGGCATTGGCGCGCCATGGCGCGCGCGTGGTGGTCAACGACATGTCGCCAACGGGCGCCGAGAACGTGGCCGACGAGATTCGTCAGGCCGGCGGCGAGGCTGTCGCCATCGTCTGCAGCGTCACCGACCGCGCCGCGACGGAGGCGATGGTCGCCGAGACGGTCGCGCGCTGGGGCTCGATCGATATCGTCGTCAACAACGCCGGCATCCTGCGGGACCGCACCTTCGCCAAGATGGACCTGGACGACTTTGCGACCGTGATCGACGTGCACCTGATGGGGTCGGTCAATGTGACCAAGGCGGCCTGGCCCCACATGCGCGAGCAGGGGTATGGCCGGATCGTCTTCACGACCTCGTCGTCCGGCCTGTACGGCAATTTCGGGCAGTCGAACTATTCCGCCGCCAAGATGGCCCTGGTCGGCCTGATGCAGACGCTGGCGCTGGAAGGCGAGAAATCAAACATCCGGGTCAACTGCCTGGCGCCCAGCGCGGCCACGCAGATGACCGAAGGCCTGTATTCCGAAGAGGCGCTGAAGGGGCTGTCGTCCGATCTGGTCAGCCCCGGCGTCGTCGCCCTGACGGCCGAGGACGCGCCGACGCGGGTCGTTCTGCTGGCGGGCTCAGGCGCCTTCGAGCAGGCCCATGTGACCATGACGCGCGGCGTCTATCTGGGCGCCGCCCCCGACGCGGCCGACCAGATTCAGGCCAGTTGGTCCCGGATCGCGGATCGCACGGACGAAACCGTCCCGGCCTCAGGCGCGGCCCAGTACCAGCACGAGATCAACCACCCCGACCGCGCGTCCGAAGCGGCCTGACATCTGCGATCGGGGGCGCGCCCGATCAAGCCGACGGCGCGCCGCCGATCCAACTGTTCGCCACCTGGAGCCCCTCGTCCAGCAGAACCAGGTCGGCAGCCAGGCCTGGCGCGATCACACCGCGCGTGTCCGCCATGTTCAGGAAGGCGGCCGGGCTGGATGAGGCCATGGCGACGGCCTGGGGCAGGTCGAGGTCCAGCAGATCGATCGCGTTGCGGACGGCCCCGATCATGTCCAGGTCCGATCCGGCCAGGACCCCCGCCTCGTCGTGACAGGCGCCGTTGCGCACGGTGATGCGGCGGCCCTGCAGGATGAAATGATCGCTGTCGGCGCCGACGCTGGGCATGGCGTCGGTGACCAGCATGAAGCGGTCCAGCGGGCGGCAGCGCAAGGCCAGCTTCAGCGTGACCGGATCGACGTGGTGGCCGTCGACGATGATCCCGCACCAGGCGTCCTGATTCTCCAGCGCCGCGCCGACCACGCCGGGCGCCCGGTTCTGAAGCGGCGACATGGCGTTGAACAGGTGGGTGATCCCGCTGATCCCGGCGGCGAAGGCGGCGCGCATGGTGGCGTAGTCGGCGTCGGTGTGGCCGGCGGCGACGCGGGCGCCGGCGGCGACCAGCTTGCCGATCATCTCCGGCGTGGTCTTTTCGGGCGCCAGGGTGATCAGGGTGCGGCCACCCTTCAGCCGGGTCAGGCGCTGGATCTGGCCGTCCTCCAGCACGCGGAACTTGTCGGCGTTGTGGATGCCCTTGCGGCGGACGTTCAGGAAGGGACCTTCGATGTGGATGCCCAGCACGCCGGGCACGCCCGCCTGTATGGCGGCCTCGACCGCGTCGATGGCGCGATCGATGACCTCCAGATCGTCGCTGATCAGGGTCGGCAGAAATCCTGTCGTGCCGAAGCGCCGATGCGCGGCGCCGATGGCGGCGATGGCCTCTACGCTGGTGTCGTCGTTGAACAGCACGCCGCCGCCGCCGTTGACCTGGGTGTCGATGAAGCCGGGAACCAGTGTTCCGCCGCCCAGGTCCACGACCTGTCCTTGGGGCGTCTGGCCGCGCGGCGGCAGACCCGCGATCCGGCCGCCGTCGATGACCACGTCGATGTCGTCCCGCAGTCCGGCGGGCGTCAGGACGCGTCCGTTGGTCAGGGTCGTGGCCATCAGACGGTCTCGGTCACCTTGTTGAGATAGGGCGGATGGTCGGGATCAAAGCCGCGCGCGACCGACAGCCGGGCCGCCAGACCATAGAAGCTCTGGATCAGCAGGATCGGCTCCAGCGCCGGATGCCCGGCCGTCGAGGGCAGGGAGACGACGCGCGGATCATCCGCCTGGCCCGACAGGAACACCTGCGCGCCGCGCGCGGCGAAGGCGCCGGCCAGATCCTGGGCGTCGTCGCGGGTGATGTCGGATTGCGCCAGCATCAGGACGGGGAAGCCGGATTTCACCAGCGCCATCGGCCCGTGCCGGACCTCGGCCGTGCTGAACGCCTCGGCGTGCAGGCCGCAGGTCTCCTTGAGCTTGAGCGCCGCCTCGCGGGCGACGCCGAAGCCGGGACCGCGCCCGACGACATAGAGGTTGGCTGCAGCTTGCAGGACGGGCAAGGCGGCGGTCCAGTCCTGCTTCCAGGCGGCGTCAAGCTGGGTCGGCAAGGCGGCCAGACCGGCGCGCAGGGCGTCGTCCTGCGTCCATTCGGCGACCAGATGGGCGACGGCGGTCAGGCTTGCGATAAAGCTCTTGGTCGCGGCGACCGACAACTCGGGCCCGGCGCGCAGAGGAATGGTCAGGTCGGCCACATCGGACAGGGGCGACCCCTCGACATTGACCAGGGCGATGACAAAGGCGCCGCCCGCCTTGGCGGCGGATGCGGCGGCGACCAGATCGGGACTCTTGCCCGACTGGGAGATGGCGAAACAGACCCCGCCCGGAATGCGCGGCGTGCGGCCATAGACCGAACTGACGGCCAGCGGCGCCGGACTGGTCAGGACGCCGGTTTCCGATTCGATCAGATAGCGGGCGAAAACCCCCGCATTGTCCGAACTGCCCCGGCCGCAGATCAGGGCAGCGGTCGGCGTGTGGGCTCGCAGGTGGGCGGCGGCGCGGGCGACGATTTCGGCGTTGTCGCGCAACTGGGCGGCGACCACGGCGGGCGCCTGGGCCGCTTCGGCGAACATCCTGGTGTCTTCGGCGCGCATCAGGCGGGACCGTCGTTCAGCTCGGCGACGAAGTCATAGGCGTCGCCGCGATAATAGGACTGGGTGACCTCGACCGCCTGGCCATTGTGGAAGGCGCGGCGCTCGATCAGCAGACCGGCCGCCCCCGCGGTCGTGCCCAGCAGCTCGGCCTGTTCGGCGTTGAACAGCACGGCGCGCAGCCGTTGCAGCGCGCGATTGGGCCGATAGCCGGTGTCGGCCAGGGCGCGGTACAGCGAGGCGCCGACCGCGTCCAGACCGGGCAGGCAGGCGGCCGGAATGGTCGAATACTCCAGCGCCATCGGCAGGCCGTCGGCGTAGCGGATCCGGCTGAAACGATAGACGGGGGTGCCGGGGCTGAGGCCCAGGGTCAGCGATTCCTCGGGCGTCACCGCGCCCTCGCTGCGGTTCAGCCAGGAACTGGTCGCCTTGCGGCCCCGCGCGGCCATGTCTTCGGAGAAGGAGGTCAGCTTGGAGAAGCTTTTCTCCACCCGGGCGGCGACGAAGGTGCCGGCGCCCTGGCGACGGGTCAGCAGCCCCTCGGCCACCAGACCGTCGAACGCCTTGCGCACCGTGATCCGCGAAACGGACAGGTCTGAGGCCAGGTCACGCTCGGGCGGCAGGGCCTCGTCCGGCTTCAGGGCATGACGCTCGATCGCCTCGCGCACGGCGTGCTGCAGCTGTTGATACAGCGGCGCCGGACGCTGGGCGTCCAGCGGGCCTATGGCTTCCAGAAACGACATCCCGCCCCATCCAAATCAACCAACCCCGTTAGTAGCCCCATCTGATCGCAAGTCATGCGACCAATCAAGGACCAATATAAGAAAAGAATAGGCCCAATTGACGTTTTGGTCTTGCGTGACGTGATTGTTTGATGAAAGTCTCGCGTCAACGGCAGCGAAATGAAGCCTTCGCGGTCGAGAGACGGACCATATTGGTCTTGAATTGGGCTTTTCTGGATCTGCGGGGGCAGGTCCAATAAAGGGGAGAACGGGCGTCATGAGTCTTCGTCATGCCTTGCTGGCCGGAACTGTCAGCGCCCTGGCGCTGGTCGCCGGCGCCGCCGCCGCTCAGGACGGGCAAACCACCACCACCGTCGATGAAGTGATCGTCACCGGCATTCGCGCCTCGCTGCAGCAGTCGCTGGAGACCAAGCGCAACGCCGACGCCATCATCGACGTCGTCACCGCCGAGGATGTGGGCAAATTCCCCAGCTCGAACGTGGCCGAAGCCATCACCATCATTCCGGGCGTCACCATCGACCGCGCCTTCGGTCAGGGCGAGAAGGTCTCGATCCTGGGCACCGATCCGGCGCTGAATCGCACCCTGCTGAACGGCCAGACGGTCGCCTCGGCCGACTGGTTCATCCTCGATCAGCCGGGCCGGACCTTCAACTACGCCCTGCTGGCGCCGCAGATCGTCGGCCGGGTCGAGGTGTTCAAGTCGCCCGAAGCCCGCATCGACGAGGGCAGCATCGGCGGCACCGTCGACATCCTGACGCGCCGTCCGCTGGACCTGCCGGGGACCATGACCCTGTCGGGCGCGGCGACGTATCTTTACAACGACCGGTCCGAGGAATCCGACCCGCAGTTCTCGCTGCTGGGTGGCTGGCGCAACGAGGACCGCACCTTTGGCGTGCTGGTCTCGGCGCAGCATTCCAAGGACGGGCTGCGTCGCGACGGCTTGGAAGCCTACGGCACCATTCCGGCGAACTACTATAACGGCGGAAATGTCGATAACCCGGTTAGCGCCATCACCAACGGCAACTGCACCGGCGCCTGCGCCACGACCCTGCTGGCCAATCCCGATGCGCGCGGGCTGAACTCGTTCGGCACTCACTTCTTCGAGCAGGACCGCGAGCGCGACACCTATACCGTCGCCCTGCAGTGGCGGCCGGTGGCGCAGCTGGACATCAATTTCGACTGGCTGCACGTCGAGGCGACCTACAACAACACCAACCAGTCGCTGTTCGCCTTCCAGGGCAACACCTGGAACAGCCTGGGCGCCCTGACCGACATCGAGATCGAGGATGGCGTCATCACCTACGCCGCCTTCAACAACGCCTTGAGCGTGCTGGACGTCCAGTATCGCGAGGCCGCGCTGACCACCGACTCTTATCATCTGGACGGCAAGTGGCAGGGCGAGGGCTGGGACCTGTCGGGCGACATCGGCTACAGCAAGGCCGACGGCGGCACCCAGCGTCAGCTGTTCGGCGAGTTCCTGAACTGGGCCGATTATGAGGTCGACTTCCGCGGCGCGCCCGGCTCACCCGGCGTGCTGACCTATACCGATCCGGCCAATAACGACGTCCTGTCCAACCCCGCGAAGTTTTCGTTCGACGGCGGCTGGGGCGGCGGCGACCCCTCGACCGGGCCTACAGGTTACAACGCCGGCTGGGGCGGCAACATCGTCTCCAAGCCCACCACGGACAAGGAAACCTATGGTCAGGTCGATTTCGGCCTGGATCGCGACGGCTTCTTCGACCGGCTGCAGTTCGGCTACAAATACCGCAAGCACGAAACCGACCAGCGCATGTCGGGCGTGACAGTGTCGATCTATGGCGATCCCGACAGCGCCGCCATGTTCAACCCCAGCCAGGTGCCCAGCAACTATCTGGACGGCTTCGGCGGCGTGAACGGCCAGATGACCAGCCGCTTCCGCATCGATGGAAACGCGCTGGCGAACTATATCGAAAGCGGCGGTTACCTGCGTCCGTGGCAGGCCGCGCCGACGCCGACCGTGTTCGGCAACGCCGAGTTCACGGCCCAGAACTGGAACGTGCAGGAGACGATCAACGCCTTCTACGGCCAGGCGAATTTCGAGAACGAGCGCATCCGCGGCAACGTCGGCCTGCGCTACGTCCGGACCGAATCGGACAGCGGCGGCTACGTCTGCGTGAACCAGACCGCGACCGGCTGCGGCACCACCGCCGCCGACTGGGAATGGAACGTCATGAGCAAGGAGTATGACGACTTCCTGCCCAGCGTGAACATCGCCCTGAACATGTCAGAGGACGTCATCGTCCGCCTGGCTGCGGCGCGGGTCATCGCCCGTCCGAACTATGCCGACATGTCCAACTACTTCTGGCTCTCGGATCAGATCCTGAACGGCGGCGGCGGCAACCCCGATCTCGACCCCTATGTGTCGACCAATTTCAACGCCGCGGCCGAGTGGTATTTCGGCGAGAACGCCATCCTGTCGGGCGAAGTGTTCGTCAAGGACATCGAGAACTACATCCTGCAGCAGACCGCGCCCGAGGAGCATTTCAACCAGGCCCAGAACGCCATCACCACCTATCAGATCAGCCGCCCGACCAACGCCGGTTCGGCCCTTCTGAAGGGCCTGTCGGTCGCCTATCAGCAGACCTACGCCTATGGGTTCGGCCTGCTGGCCAACTACACCCTGGTCGATGGCGAGGCGGACAACGGCCAGGATCTGCCGTTCAACTCCAAGCACCAGGTCAATCTCAGCCCCTTCTATGAGAACGGCCCGTTCTCGGCCCGCGCCACCTACACCTGGCGGTCCGAGTATTTCACCGGCCTGGATCGCGGCGACGCCATGTATGTGCGCGAAGTCGACACCCTGGACGCCACCGCCGGCTATCAGTTCAACGACCGGGTCAGCCTGACCGTGTCCGGCCAGAACCTGCTGGACAGCGAATACTACGCCTACGCCAACACTGTGGCCCTGCCGCGCGGCGTCTATCGTACGGGCCGCAAGCTGATGGCGACCCTAGCGGTCGAGTTCTAGGACCGGCTCCGCGAGGGCGGCGATCCGCCGTCCTCGCGCAAGGCCTATCGCCAAGGCCTCCTCCTGAGGCCAGACTGGCGCGGGGCGTCTGACGTCCCGCGCGCCTTTTTTCCAGATGCGAGACTGCGATGACCCTGATCGCGCGATCGGCGACGGCGTTCGCCCTGATCTTCACTCTGGCGACGGGATCGTCTGCCCTGGCGCAGACGGACGCGGCCTCGGTCATCCCCCGGCCCCAGTCCGTGACGGCGGCCGCCGGCGATTTTCGGATCACCACAGGAACCACGATCCTGATCCCGCGCGGAGACGCCGAGGCGGCGCGGGCGGCCTCGCATTTCGCCGACCTGATGCGGCGCACACGCGGGCTGGAGCTGACGGTTCGCGAGGGCGGCCAGGGCGCCGGCGCGATTGTCTTCCGGCGGGCGACCGGCATGGCCGCCGACGCCTACGGCCTGACGGTTTCGCCGCGCGGCGCGGTGGTGACGGCCACCGATTTCGGCGGTTTCCTGTATGGCGGGATCAGCCTGTGGCAACTGGCGACGGCGACCGAGGGGCAGGGGCCCACCTCGATCCGCGCCACCGCCATCCAGGATGCGCCCCGGTTCGGCTGGCGCGGCCTGATGCTGGATTCTGCCCGCCACTATCAGTCGCCTGAGTTCATCAAGGGCTTCATCGACTGGATGGCCCTGCACAAGTTGAACGTCTTCCACTGGCACCTGACCGATGACCAGGCCTGGCGTCTGGAGATCAAGCGCTATCCCCGCCTGACCGAGATCGGCGCCTGGCGCGTGCCGGCGGGCGCGGCGGCCCAGGCCGACATCGACCCCGCCACCGGCCAGCCGCGCCTGTACGGGGGCTTCTATTCCCAGGGCACGGTGCGCGACATCGTCGCCTATGCCGCCGCGCGCAATATCGTCGTCGTGCCCGAGGTCGATGTGCCCGGACACGCCAGCGCGGCCATCGCCGCCTATCCGGAACTGGGGGTAACCGACGCGCCGGGCGCCGCCGTTCCGGCCGTGCCTGCCGACTGGGGCGTCTATCCGACCCTGTTCAATGTCGAGGACAGCACCCTGACCTTCTTCGAGCAGGTGTTCGACGAAGTGATGGATCTGTTTCCCGGCGAATACGTCCACATCGGCGGCGACGAGGCGGTCAAGGATCAGTGGAAGGGCTCGCCCCGCACCCAGGAACGCATGCGCGAACTGGGCCTGGCCGACGAGCATGAGCTGCAGAGCTGGTTCGTCGAACGGCTTGAGAAACACCTGAACGCCAACGGCCGCCGCCTGATCGGCTGGGACGAGATTCTGGAGGGCGGCCTGGCGCCTAACGCCACGGTCATGTCGTGGCGCGGCGTGGACGGCGCCATCGAGGCGGCGCGCCTGGGCCACGATGCGGTAATGACGCCGGGGCCTACCCTCTATTTCGACTATCGCCAGAGCCCGACCGACGGCGCGCCGGGGCGCGGCGTGGTGTCGTCGCTCGAGGACGTCTATCGCTTTGATCCGACGCCGGACGCCCTCACGCCGGAACAGGCCAGGCGGGTGATCGGCGTCCAGGCCAATCTCTTCACCGAACATATGCGCACCGAGGACCGGGTCGAATATCAGGCCTTCCCGCGCGTCTCCGCCCTGGCCGAGGTGGCCTGGACGGGCCACGACCGGATGGACTGGACCGACTTCCAGACCCGGCTGCAGCCGCAACTGGCGCGCTATCGCACCCTGGGCATCGACTATGCGACCAGCGGCCTTGCGCCCGCGCCCGCCATGCCTGCCGACGGCCAGCGCCGTTTCGACCATCAGATGAAGATGTGCAGCGAGGGTCTGGTCCTGTCGCTGATCGACGACGCACCTCTGGAAGGTGAGCGGCCAGCCTTCATGATGGACATCATGAACCCCTGCTGGATCTATCAGTCGGCCGATCTGACGGGCGGCAAACGCATCGAGATCGCCGTCGGCCAGGTCCCCTTCAACTTCCAGATCGGCGCCGACCGCAACAACATCCGCCTGCTGACGCCGCATACGCCCGAGGGCGAGCTTCAGATCCGGATCGACGGGTGCGAGGGCGAGCCGGTGCTGTCCCTGCCGCTGGCCGCCGCCGCTGCGGACCACGGGGTGACGGTGCTGAGCGCCCAACTGCCTGCGCGGGACGGTGCGCACGACCTGTGCCTGCGCTTCGCTCAACCCGGCCTCGACCCGATGTGGGGTGTCGACTGGGTCCGCGTCGGGGGCGACCGGTGAGCGAGCGGATCGTTCTGGCCCCCATGGCCGGCTGGCTGACGCCGCTGGCCCAGGTTCCGGATCAGGCCTTCGCCGGCGGCATGGTCGGCGAGGGCGTGGCCATCGACCCGACCGACACCGTGGTGCGCGCGCCGTTCGACGGCGTGATTGTCGGCCTGCCCGCCAGCCGCCACGCGGTGACCATCCGATCCGACGACGGCGTCGAGGTGCTGATCCATGTGGGGCTTGAGACCGTCGCCCTGAACGGGCGGGGCTTCGCCGCCCATGTCGCCGAGGGCGCGCGCGTGACGGCGGGCGATCCGCTGCTGACCCTGGACCTCGACCTCATCGCCGACGGCGCCGCAAGCCTGATGACGCCCATCGTCGTCGTCGGCGGCGGCGCGGCCGTCCGCCCCCTGTCGCCGGGCCGCACGGTCGCGGCGGGCGAAGCGATCCTGAGCGTCGCGGTCGCCGCCGCTGCTCGCGCGGTCGAAGCGACTTCGCAGACTCTCAGCCGACTGGTCCGCGCGCCCTTGCCGCACGGCTTGCACGCCCGCCCGGCGGCCCGTATCGCCGCCTGCGCCAAGGGGTTCGATGCGCGGGTGTCCCTGTATCTGGGCACGCGTCAGGCGGACGCGACCAGTCTGGTCGGCATGATGGGACTCGGTGTCGGCGACGGCGACGAACTGCGTCTGATCGCATCGGGTGCGCAGGCGGCTCAGGTGCTGGACGCGCTCGAAGCCCTGATCGCAGCCGGCCTGGAAGAGGACCTTGTCGCGACGCCGCCTGCGCCCGTCGCCCCCGCGCCGAACACGGCCCCCGAACTGGGCGAGGACGGCGAACTGATCCTGTCCGGCGTCACCGCCTCGCCGGGTCTGGTCATGGGCCAGGCCGTGCGCCTGCGTCAGGCCGAGATCGCCGTGCCGCGCGACGGCCGGGGCGTGACGGTCGAAACGACATCCCTGCATGCCGCGCTTGAGACGGTCCGCGCCGGCCTTGCGCGCGCCGCGTCCAGCGGACCGGCCCAGAGCCGCGCCGTCATGGCCGCGCACCTGGCCTTCCTTGATGATCCCGCGCTGGTCGCCGCCGCCGAGCAGGCGATCGCCGAAGGACGCGGCGCAGGCTTCGCCTGGCGCCAGGCCACGCGTGCGGCCGCCGATCTGTTCCGCGCCATGGGCGATCCGCGCATGGCCGAACGCGCCGACGACCTGCTGGATCTGGAGCGTCAGGTGCTGGTCGAACTCACCGGCGCCGCGCCTGCCGCACCGCCCGCCTTGGGCGCGGGCTCGGTCATCGTCGCCGATGACCTGCTACCCTCTCAACTGATGGCGCTGGAGGCGGCCAAGGTCGCGGGCCTGTGCACGGCGCGGGGGGGACCGACCTCGCATGTCGCTATCCTGGCCGCCGCCATGGGCGTGCCGGCGCTGGTCGCGGTGGGACAAGGGCTGGATCGGGTTCAGGACGGGGCGCTGGTGGTGCTGGACGCCGATGGCCGCCGTCTGGTCGCCCATCCGTCCGCCGCCCGTCAGGCCGCAGCCCAGAGCGCCGCCGCCGCCTTGGCGCGCCGCCGGGCCGACGCCCGGGCCCAGGCGCTGGATGTCTGCCACACCGCCGACGGCGTGCGGATCGAGGTCTTCGCCAATCTGGGCGACGCCGCCGAGGCTGCGCCGGCTGTTCAGGGCGGGGCCGAGGGCTGCGGTCTGCTGCGCACCGAATTCCTGTTCCTTGAGCGCGAGACCGCGCCGACCGAGGACGAGCAACTGGTCCAGTATCAGGCCATCGCCGACGCCCTAGACGGCCGCCCGCTGATCATCCGCACCCTGGACGCGGGCGGCGACAAGCCCTTGCCCTATCTGCCGATGCCGCATGAGGACAATCCGGCGCTGGGCCTGCGCGGCGTGCGCTCGGGCCTGCACCGGCCCGACATCCTGCTGACCCAGTTGCGCGCGATCTGCCGCGTGCGGTCAAAGGGGACGGTCGCGGTCATGCTGCCTATGATCGCCGCGGTCGCCGAAGTGCGTCAGGTGCGCGCCCTGCTGGATGTCGCCGCCGCCGACACGGGCCGTCCGACGCCTCTGCTGGGCGTGATGATCGAGACGCCCGCCGCCGCCATGACGGTGGACCGTCTGGCGCCCGCCATCGACTTCATCTCCATCGGCACCAACGACCTGACGCAATACGCCCTGGCCATGGACCGCCAGAACCCGGCGCTGGCGGCCCAGCTGGACAGCCTGCACCCCGCCGTCCTGCGCCTGATCGCCCAGGCGGCCGAGGGGGCGGCGCCGCTGAAATGGATCGGCGTCTGCGGCGGTCTGGCCGCCGACCCGCTGGCCACGCCGATCCTGATCGGGCTGGGCGTGCGCGAACTGTCGGCCACGCCGTCCATGGTGGCCGAGATCAAGGCGACGGTCCGCACCCTGACCCTGGCCGATTGCAGCCGTCTGGCCGCCGACGCCCTGGGCCAGGATGGGCCCGACGCCGTGCGCGCCCTGGCCGCCGAACGCCTGGCCGCCCTTCAATCCCGCGTGGGAGCGATCGCATGAAGATCGGACTGTCCAGCCTGCAGCCGCTCGGCCGCGCCCTGATGCTGCCCATCGCGGTTCTGCCGGTGGCGGGCCTGCTGCTGCGGCTGGGCCAGCCGGACCTGCTGGACATCGCCTTCGTCTCGGCCGCCGGTCAGGCGGTGTTCGCCAACCTGGGCCTGCTGTTCGCGGTCGGCGTGGCGGTCGGTCTGGCGCGCGACAACAATGGCGCGGCGGGGCTGGCGGGTGTGGTCGGCTATCTGATCACGCTTGAGGCGTCCAAGGTGCTGCTGTCCGTCCCGCCCGAGGTGTTGGCGGGCCTGACCGGCGACGCCGCCGACGCGGCGGCCAAGGCGTTCAAGGATCAGGCGATGACGCGGCTGGGCGTGCCCATCGGCATCGTTTCGGGCCTGATCGCGGGGGATTTCTACAACCGGTTCTCGACCCTGAAACTACCCGAATATCTGGCCTTCTTCGGCGGGCGGCGGTTCGTGCCGATCGCCTCGGGTCTGGCCGCGCTGGCGCTGGCGGCGTTGGTGGGCCTGTCCTTCACCGCCATCGACCATTCCATCGACGTGTTCAGCCGCGCAGTCGTCGGCTCGGGCGAGATCGGCCTGTTCATCTATGGTCTGCTGAACCGCCTGCTGATCATCACCGGCCTGCATCACATCCTGAACAACGTCGCCTGGTTCATCGTCGGCGACTTCAACGGTGCGACCGGCGACCTAAACCGGTTCTTCGCGGGGGATCCCTCCGCCGGGGCCTTCATGAGCGGCTTCTTCCCGGTCATGATGTTCGGCCTGCCCGCCGCCTGTCTGGCCATGTATCACGCGGCCCGGCCCGAGCGGCGCAAGGCGGTCGGCGGCATGCTGGCCTCGCTGGCCCTGACCGCCTTCCTGACCGGGGTGACCGAACCGATCGAGTTCACCTTCATGTTCCTGGCGCCGGTGCTTTACGCCATCCACGCCGTGCTGACGGGCGTGGCCATGGTGGTGATGGACCTGCTGGGGGTCCATCTGGGCTTCACCTTCTCGGCGGGCCTGTTCGACTATGTGCTGAACTTCGGCAAGTCGACGCGGCCATGGCTGCTGCTGCCGGTGGGGCTGATCTATTTCGGTCTCTATTACGGCCTGTTCCGCCTGTTCATCCGCGTGCTGGACCTGAAGACGCCGGGTCGCGAGGATGATCCGGTCGAGGCTGTGACCCTCGCCGCAGGCCCCGCTTCCACCCGGGGCGAGGCGTTCGTTCAGGCGCTGGGCGGGGCGTCGAACCTCAAGGCCGTCGCCGCCTGCACCACCCGCCTGCGCCTGACCATCGGCGACCGCACGGCCGTGAACGAGCCCGCGCTCAAGGCGCTGGGCGCGCGCGGCGTGATCGCCCCGGCCAGGGACGCGCTGCAGGTCGTTCTGGGGCCCATCGCCGACGCCGTGGCGCAGGATATCCGCGACGCCCTGTCGGCCGCGCCGGCCGCTGCGACGCCGTTCGCAACAGACCTGTCGCAGGCCGCAATTGCGGCCCTGGGCGGCCACGGCAATATCGAGTCCCTGGCCCACCGCGCGCGCCGGCTGTGCGTCACGCTGAAGTCGGATCGCGTGGATGAGGCGGCGCTGACGGCGGCGACCCGGGGCTTTGTCCGGACGGGCGAGCGCAGGCTGCAGATCCTGGCGGACTGACGGCGTGATTGTCAGGACGCACGGTAACTGACACACCGCGTCTCTGACATGGAGCGGCGCATGATCCCCGATGACTCTGATCACGACCCGGAGCACGACCAGGATGGGGGTGGGTTCGATGTCGATGACTGGGCGCGGCTGACGCCCTTTGTCGGCGCGGTGGCGACGCTGGACGACGTGCAGGCCGGGCGGGCGGTGTTCGCCCTGGGCGATACGGACGATCCGCGCACCATCGACATGGATCTGCCGCAGCCGCTGATCTGGTGGGAGGATGACGGCGAGCAGGCGGCCATCGCCGTTCAGGCCGAGTCCCACGTCGGTTCCGACGGCGAGACCATGGAGGTGCTGGGTCTGATCCTGCCCGATGGCGGGTCGGCGGTGGCCCTGCTGGACGATGTCGACCTGGTCGACGACACCGACCCGACCTGGCGCGCCCTGGTCGAGAGCGCCATCGACCCGGCCGTCGCGGACGACGACCGGGCCTGAAGCCGGAAAGGCGGATCAGACCGGCTGGCGGGCCTGTTCGGCCATGTGATCGGCCGACCGCTCCATGTCGTCGGCCTGGCCGGGCAGCTTGCGGCTGAGCTCGATCAACTGCTGGTCGGTGACGGTGTTGCCCTGCAGGCGATTCTTCTCGATCTGCTCGGCGCGATAGGCGGGATCGCGAAGACGGACGGCCTCCTCGCGCATCTGGCGGGCGCCGCGACGCATGTCGTCAGCGCCGCGCGCCATATCCACCCTGGCGCGGGCCATGGCGCGACGACCTTCCTCGCGCGCGCGCTCGCCTTCCTGCCTGGCCCGTTCGCCTTCGCGGCGGGCGATGTCTCCGGCGCGGCGGGCTTCTTCGCCGGCGCGGCGGGCGGCGTCGGCGTCGAAGTTGACGCGGCGCATCTCGGCGGCGTTGGCGCGCAACGCCTCGGTCGCGGCGCGTTGCGCCTCGCGGGCGGCCTGCAGGGATTCCCGATGCGCCTCCATGGCCTGACGGTGGGCGATGTCGGCTTCGCGCCGGGCGTCCAGAGCCTGTGCGCGGGCCTCGGCGGCGGCGGCGCGCGACTCGGGCGTATCTTCGCCGATGATCGTGACCGAGCCGGAGACGATCCGGGGCGGGACCGGCGGCAGGGCTGGCGCGGCCGGAACCGGCGGAACCGGCGGGGCGGCGAGCGCGGGCGTCTGGGGCGGCGCGGGCGGCGCGGGCGGGGCGATCCAGTCGTGGCGGCTGATCTCCAGCGCGGCCAGCGGCGTGGCGGCCACGGCCAGGGCGGCGACGGACAGGGCGACGGTCAGCGGACGGCGGCGGGCGGGGGCGTCGGACATGATGCAGGCGATCCTTTGTTTCAGGGTGCGGGCGTCGGCGGCCATGGCCACGGCGGCGCCCGGAACAGCGGAGGGACAGGCGGCCAGGCGCACCAGCGCCCGGGCGTACAGACGGCGGTCGACCGAGCGCAGGGCGGCGGCGTCGGCGGCCTCCTCCGACCGGGCGACCAGTTCGGCGTGCAGGCGCCAGACCAGCGGGTTGAACCAGAAGACGGTCACGGCCATCCGCGACAGGATCAGGAACAGCCAGTCGTGACGGCGCAGGTGGGCCAGTTCGTGAGCCAGGATGGCGGGGGCCGCCTCACGTTCCGCCAGGCTGGCCGGATCGATCATCACCACCCCGGGCGCCATGCCCCAGCTGAGCGGCCCCTGGATGCGGTCGCTGGCCACCAGCCGCGGGCTGCGGATCGGCGACAGCCGTTGCAGTTCGCTCAGCCAGTCGCGGCTGCTGATGGTCCGGCCTTCACGGGTCCAGCGGTCCAGGGTGAACAGGCCCAGGCCCAGCCGCGCGCCCAGCGCCAGCATCCCCAGCAGCCAAAGGCCCAGCGCCAAATGCGCAACGTCCGGCCAGGGCAGGGCGCCCGAGACGGCGACCCCGGCGACGGGGCCGATCTCGCCTTCCCACAACGTCGCAGCGGACAGGGCGGTCGGCTGAAGGGCGGGCAGCACCCGCAGGTCCAGATCGGGCAGCAGGGCGCCCAGCACCGGCAGGGCCAGCAACAGACAGATCGCCCCGCGCAGGATGTCGACGCGATCGGCGGGCGTCCGGCCCAGCAGTCGCGCGGCGACCAGGGCCGCGCCCGCCACCAGGCTGGACTTCACCAGGGCGGACAGGATGACGATCCAGATCATGACTTGCGCTCCATGGCCTGGTCGATGGCGCGTTCCAGCGCCTCGGCCTCTTCCGGCGTCAGCCGCTGACCCAGGCCCAGCAGGGCGGTCGCGGCGCTGGCGGCCGACCCCGCGAAGAAGGTGTCGACCATCCGCTTCAGCGCGCCCGCGGCCACCGCCTCGGTGCGGGGAACGGGGCGATACAGCACCCCTTCAGATCCCCCCTCGCGCTGGACCAGCCCCTTGGCCTCCAGTCGGCTGAGCAGGGTGCGGATGGCGGAATCGCTGAGCGGATCGGCCAGGGCGCCGCGAACGGCCGCGGTCGTGCCGGACTCCAGCCGGCACAGCGTTTCGAACACTTCACGCTCGCGTCGGGGCAGGGATTCGATCACGCCGGTCTCCGCAGATCATTCGCTACATATGTAGCGCTACATGCGTAGCGAAATCAGGCGGGATTAAGGCAGCCAGATGAACTCGCGGTAGGGTCGCTATCCGATCCGTCGCCGCCTACCTGACAAGGCGATGAAGTCTTTCGCCAAGACCACGCCCGACCTGTTCGCCGAGGCGCCGCCCACGCCATCGATCGAACGGCTGGATGACGGCGCCGTCGTCCTGCGCGGCTTCGCCCTCGCATCGGCCGCGGCGCTGATCGAGGGCGTGGAGCAGGTGGCCGCGCGCTCCCCCTTTCGCCACATGACGACGTCGGGCGGCGGGCGGCTATCGGCGGCGATGACCAGTTGTGGGGCGTTCGGTTGGGTCAGCGACCGGCGCGGCTATCGGTATGAGCCGGGCGATTCCGAAACCGGCCGGCCATGGCCCGGCATGCCGCCTGCGTTTCGCAACCTCGCCTCGGCGGCGGCCCAGGCGGGCTTCGCCGGCTTCGACCCCGACAGCTGCCTGATCAATCGCTACGAACCCGGCGCGAAAATGGGCCTGCATCAGGATCGGGACGAGCGCGACCGGGGGCAGCCGATCGTTTCAGTGTCGCTGGGCCTGCCCATCGTCTTCCAGTTCGGCGGCCCGAACCGCGCCGATCCGGTGCGCAAGGTTCCGCTGACCCATGGCGACGTCGTCGTCTGGGGCGGGCCTGCGCGGCTGAACTGGCACGGCGTGCTGACGCTGAAGGACGGCGAGCACCCGCTGACCGGGCGCTCGCGTCTGAACCTGACCTTCCGCCGGGCGCGCTGATGCGGGTCAGAGCCGCTCGGGATAGATCGGCTGGATGTCCACCGGGATGGCGCTCATCGAGGCGATGACCGTCTCGGCGTGGGCGTCCAGGCGGGCATGACGGTCAAAGAAGGCCTTCATCCCGGCATAGTCGCCGTCGCCCTGCAACACGACCAGGTCGCGGACCAGGTCGCGCACCCCCGCCGCCATGCGCGTGTCGTCAACGCGATAGCGGCCCGCGGCGGCGTCCCAGGCGAAGGCGCCCTTGTCCTTCAGATAGCCGTACTGCATGGCCGCGCCGCGCCCGTGGGCCTCGTCGATGCCGAAACGCATGGCCCGGAACAGGCCGGCCAGATAGGTGGCGAACATCTCGGACCGTTCCGCCGCCGGGATCTCGCCCTTGTCCATCATGAACATCAGGTTCCAGACGCCCATCACGTCCGCCTTGCCCTCTTCGCTGGCTGAATAGAGGTCCTTCAGTTCGGCGTTCACCGTGGTGGCGCGGCCGTCGATGGTGATCGAGCCCGGCCCCAGGCTGTGCGCCAGCTCGTGGAACAGCGTCTCCATGGTCATGTATTTCTTGCTGACCAGACCGGCCTGTTCGGGGACCAGGGTCAGGGCCGCCATCGGCTGCAGGATGCGGGTGTATTTCGCCTCCAGCACGTTCGACAGGATGACCTTCTTGGCGCCCTTGGCCTCGCGCACCCGTTCGTCGTTGGGCAGGTTGAAGGCCACGGTCTGGACGCCCGGCACATTGTCACCGCCGCCGTGCACCTGTTCAGCGACCGCGATGGGCGAGTCCGAGCCGCGCTGGAAATTCTTGTAGCGGTCCTCGACCGGCAGGTTGGCCTCCATATCGCGGAGGTAGCCCTTGTACTTGTCCAGCGCCGCGCTCTCGGCCGGGTCCATGACGGTGACATAGGCCTCGAACGCCGCCTTCGCGCCGTACAGGGTGTCGGTATAGACCTCGTACGGGCCGATCACGACCTCGATGGGCCCTTCCAGGTCCATCCAGGCCATGTCCGATTCGAAATAGTCGTCGGTGCGGAACGCCTTCGCCCGCAGCGTCAGGAACCGCTTCAGGCTGGCGTTGGAGGTGATGGCTGCGGCCTGCTCCAGCTTCTGCGCCGCCGGCTCCAGCCACTCGCGATAGTATTCCGAATAGGGAATGGCGCGGAAGCCGTCGCCGTCGCGGCGCACGACGGTATAGAGACCCAGCATCGTCTCGCGTTTGTCCGGATGCGCGGCCAGCCAGGCGTCGAACTCGGCCTTGGTCAGGTCGGCCGGATACAGGGCGCGGCCCGGCGGCAGCGGCGTGTCGCCATAGAAGGGCGCATATTCGGCCAGGCTGTCCCAAACTCCGAAATGCAGGTCGAACATGTCCAGCAGGGCGTCGCGGTCGGGCCGGTTCGACGCCGCGATCTCGGCGCGCAGGGCGGGGTTCTGCTCGCTGACCTGGCGCTGATAGATCACCGACATCAGGTTGGCGGCCTCGTTCAGCAGATTGACCACCTGCCGGTCCTCGGCGGTCAGGAAGCTGACGTCCGGCGTCATGGCGATGCGCGCGATCTTGGCCCGCTGCGCCGCCAGGGGATAGGCGCCGGCGGGCGCCGCGGTGGCGGCCGGGGTCTGGTGGTCGTGGGCCGCCCCGACGGCCGGGAAGGCCAGGGTCGAAACGCCGAGGGCGATAAGAGCGATCTTGCGCATGCGAGGTCCCGCTGTGGTTGCTTCCCATGCCTACGCCAGTAGCCGCGCGATGGCGAGCGGGACGGCGCATCGCACGCCCGCAAGCGATGAAATGTCGACGACTCCGTATTTGTGACGCTTGGGGCCGCCTGGCCCCTCGACCTTGGGCGCGACATGCTGTTCGCTGGCTCCAACGACAAAGAGACCCTGAGGAAACGCGCCGTGTCCGATCCGGAAATCTACCCCGTCCCCGCCGAACTGGCGGCCCGCGCTCACATGGATCGTGCGGGCTATGAGGCGGCCCGGATCGCGGCGCGCCAGACGCCGGATCTCTATTGGGCCGAACAGGCCCGGCGTCTGGACTGGATGACCGTTCCGACCCGGATCAAGGATGTCAGCTTCGACAAGGCGGATTTCCGCATCCGCTGGTTCGAGGATGGGGTTCTGAACGTCTCGGCCAACTGCATCGACCGCCACCTGCCTCACCGCGCGAACGACACGGCCATCATCTGGGAAGGCGACGAGCCGACCGACAGCCGCACCGTCACCTATGGGCAGTTGCACGAGCGCGTCTGCCGCATGGCCAATGTGCTGAAGGCGAACGGCGTAAAGAAGGGCGACCGCGTCACCATCTATCTGCCGATGATCCCCGAGGCGGCCTATGCCATGCTGGCCTGCGCGCGGATCGGCGCGGTCCATTCGGTGATCTTCGGCGGCTTCTCGCCCGACAGCATCGCCGGCCGGATCGAGGACTGCGGCTCGACCTTTGTCATCACCGCCGACGAGGGACGCCGCGGCGGCCGCACCGTCCCGCTGAAGGCCAATGTCGATAAGGCGCTGGAGAAGGTCGCGGGCATGACCGCCGTGCTGATGGTCCGCCACACGGGCGGCGACGTGGCCTTCGTCCAGGGCCGCGACCTGGACTATGCGGCCGAGGCGCAAAAGGTCACGGCCGACTGCCCGCCCGAGCCGATGAACGCCGAGGATCCGCTGTTCATCCTCTACACCTCGGGCTCGACCGGCAAACCCAAGGGCGTGCTGCACACCACCGGCGGCTATCTGTTCTGGGCCAGCTACACCCACGAACTGGTCTTTGATTACCGCCCCGGCGAGGTCTTCTGGTGCACCGCCGACGTGGGCTGGGTGACGGGCCATTCCTATGGCGTCTACGGCCCTCTGGCGAACGGGGCCACGACCCTGATGTTCGAGGGCGTGCCCAACTATCCGACCGTCAGCCGCTTCTGGGAGGTCATCGACAAGCACAGGGTCGAAATCTTCTACACCGCCCCCACCGCCCTGCGCGCGCTGATGCGCGAGGGCGACGCCCCGGTGAAGGCTTCCAACCGCCAGTCCCTGCGCCTGCTCGGCACGGTGGGCGAGCCGATCAATCCGGAAGCCTGGCGCTGGTATCATGAGGTGGTCGGCGACGGCCGCCTGCCCATCGTCGACACCTGGTGGCAGACCGAAACCGGCGGCGTGCTGGTCTCGCCCCTGCCGGGCGCCACGGACCTGAAACCCGGCTCGGCGACCAAGCCCCTGCCGGGGGTCGAGCTTCAGATCGTCGATGCGGACGGCGCCGTGCTGGACGGCGCGACTGAGGGCAATCTGTGCATCACCGACAGCTGGCCCGGCCAGATGCGCACCGTCTATGGCGACCACCAGCGCTTCTTCGACACCTATTTCAGCACCTATCCGGGCAAGTATTTCACCGGCGACGGCTGCCGCCGCGACGCCGACGGCTACTACTGGATCACCGGCCGGGTGGACGACGTCATCAATGTCTCCGGCCACCGGATGGGAACCGCCGAGGTTGAAAGCGCCCTCGTCCTGCACGACGACGTGGCCGAGGCGGCGGTCGTCGGCTTCCCCCACGACATCAAGGGTCAGGGCATCTACGCCTATGTCACCCTGAACACGGGGGTCGAGGCGACTGAGGACCTGCGCCGCGCCCTGATCGCCCAGGTCCGCGCCGAGATCGGCCCCATCGCCGCCCCCGACGTGATCCAGTGGGCCCCGGGCCTGCCCAAGACCCGCTCGGGCAAGATCATGCGCCGCATCCTGCGCAAGATCGCCGAGAACGAGATCGGCGCCCTGGGCGACACCTCCACCCTGGCCGACCCGTCGGTGGTGGACGATCTGGTGAAGAACCGCGCGGGCGGTTGATTACAACCCCGCATGGCTTTCGTCGCTCCCAAACGGCCCTTGGTCGCATTGCGATAACAGGCGGCGCCGTCGCGCGTCATGGACGAAACTCACATTCGTCCATGGAAGCCGAAGCTCATGTCCACGCGCCGCGTTCCTCCCCCCGCTGCCCGCTCCACCCTGCGCGCCCTGATGGCCACCTCGGCCTTGGGCTGCTCGCTGATCGTCCTGGCCGGCGCCGCCCCGGCGGCGGCGGATGACGAGTGCGGGGCGCCGGTGAATGGGCGAGTGGTCTGTGGCGCGGGGGATTATTCCGGTATCCAGTACGATGTTACCGGGGACATACATCTGAGGGTGGACAATGGGGCGAGTGTGTTCGCCCCCGTATCTGTTAGATCGGACTCCGACATCGAGATATTCATTGACCAGCAAGCCATGGTCAATGAAGGCGTTTTCGCAGCAACGCAGGGGCGCCTGAAGGTAACAGGCCCCAACGTCGGATCTGTAGGTGCTGATGCATTCTATCTTATTGGTCGCTCAGGGATTGAGCTGATTGCTGGTGATTTAAACGCCAGCAGGTTTGGCGTGTCAGTTAGTTCGAGTACGGGGTCGGATATATTTGTTGAGTTGGGTGATATTTCTGCAGGGGAGTATGGGTTTTATAGTCAAGGTGACTATGCAAATTTTGACATAACATTTGGTAGTATATTCGCCGGAGAGAGAGGAATTTCTCTTTCTAGGTCACATGCGTCGGATATTTATGTAGATCATATAGAAAGTGGTGGGGTTGGTATTCTACTTGACGATGCATCTTCATCCACAAAAATTGAAGTCGGTACAATTGAAGCTGTAGGCGCCGGTATTGACATTCGGGGCGCGCAGAATGCCGCCGGCGCGGATGTGGATGTAAAAATTGGTGCGATGACTGTGACCGGAGCAGGGGCAGGCGGACTGCGCGTGAATACGCGCGACACGCAGGGTGGAACGCTCAGGGTGGAGTCCACACGCATTGACATGATCGGCGATCAATCGGCGGGCATGGTTCTCAATATCGCTGGAGGAAGCACGGCCACGGTCGCCGCAGGCGACATCGCGGTTACCGGCGACCGATCGATGGGCGTCTACTTCAGCGCTCGCGAAGGCGCTGCCCTGACCATGACCAGCGGCGCGATCCGGATCGAGGGCGATAACGGTTACGGCATTTCGATGACCAACGCCGGGACCAGCAGCTTCGATCTGGGCTCGATCACCATGACCGGCGCCGAAAGCTACGCCATTGAGGCGGTGGGCACGGGCGACAAGACGATCCTGGCCGACCTGATCCGCATCGAGGGCGACGAATCCTATGGCGTCTTCGCCTCCGGCGACGAGGTGACGCTGAACATCGACGACCTTCAGGTCCTGGGCGATGTCTCCTACGGCATCTACATGCCGACCGCCGGCGCCACGCGCGTGGCCGACATCACCGTGGCGCGTGGCCAGGTTACCGGACTGGTCAGTTCCCTGGCCTATGTCTACGCCGCCGAGAGCATCACGGCCGACTTCGGCGACATCGACGTGGACGAAGACGGCGGCAGCGCCATCATCCTGTCGTCCCGGGACGTGACCGCCACGGTGCGCGACCTGGACTCGCGGTCTACCGAAAACGATGCCGCGGGCGTCAGTATTTCGGCCTCGGACGACGCGACGCTGACGATCGGGCGCATCCGCACCGCCTCGAGTTCCGACGACCTGTTCACCTATGCCGCAAGCCTATACGCCGCGAACGATGTCGTGGTGCGCGGCCTGGCCAATGCTGACGGATCGCGTGGCGGCGTGATCGAAACCACCGGCGATCGCTCTCGCGGCCTGGATCTGCAGGCGCTGGACGGGATCATCGATGTCGAGATCGGCAGCGTCACGACCTCGGGCGCCAATTCATCGGCCATCTACGCCCGCAACGGCATAAACGGCGGCGATGCGACCGATCGGCTGATCGACATCGACGCCCTGGCGGTGACGACCCGCGGCGCGCGCTCGCATGGCGTCGATGTGGTGGCCCGGAACAGCGTCGTGCGGGTCGGCTCGGCCGACACCACGGGCGGCGGCTCGCACGGCGTTCAGATCCTGACCGAAGGCGAGGGCGAAGTCCGCGTGATCGCGGACGCCGTCACGACGCGCGGCAGCAACGCCTATGGCGTGTATGTGGTCGGCAACCCCGACGGCGCCGCGGCCGAAACGGACGTGATCGTCGATGTGACGTCCGTGACGACGAGCGGGGACAGCGCTCGCGCGATCATGCTCGACGCCCAGACGGTCGCCCTGACCACGCGCGGCGCGATCACCACCACGGGCCAGGCGGCGACCGCCGTTTCCGCCACGGGGGTGGACAGCGCGGCTGTCACCATCCTGGGGCAGATCAGCACCAGCGGCGTGAACGCGACCGGCGTCAGCGCCTTCGCCACGGTCGCTGACGAGCCGAGTGGCGCTGTCGTGGTCGATGCGACGGCGGCGGGCGCCGGGGTTTCGACCACTGGTAACAGCGCCACGGCCGTACGCGTGGGGGGCGAGACCGTCACGGTGCGCGGTCGTAGCTTCACCACGTCGGGCCAGCACACAACCGTGGTGCACGCCACTGCGTCGGAGGACATCATCCTGGACCTGGGTACGGTCCAGGCCACGGGGGCCGACTCCGATGGCGTGATCGCCGAAGCGGGCGGCGACATCACCTTCGATATCCGCAACGGCCTGTCCGTTACGGACGGCGTCGGCGCGGACCTGATCGCCGGAGGGACCATCGTCGCCGGTGTGGCTCAGGGCGCGACCGTGCGCGGCAGCGATGTGGGCCTGCGACTGAACGCGGACGGCGGCTCGACCCTGAACATCGCCGGCACGGTCAGCGCAACCAGCGGCCTGGCCCTGGACGTCAAGGGCGGCTCGGCCACCATCAACAACACCGGCAACACCATCATCGGCCGCATAGACCTGACGGCGAACGACGACGTGGTGAACAACTCGGGTCGCTTCACCGCCGTTGGGACCAGCGACTACGGCGCCGGGAACGACGTGTTCAACAATACCGGCATCATCGACATGGCGGAATCGACCGCCCCCCGGATGGCCTCGTTCATCAATCTGGAGCGGCTGAACAACTCGGGGACCATCGACCTGGCCAACGGCGTGGCGGGGGATGTGTTCTCGGTCCCGAACGGCGTCATCAACGGCCAGGCGGGCAACAGTGTCGGACTGGACCTGGACCTGCGCGGCGCGACGCCGGCGGCCGACCAGATCGTCGCCCGGGGATTCGAGGGCGTGACCAACATCCTGCTGTCGGTTCAGGGACGCGCCATGCTGGGCAATACGGGCGTGATCATCGCCGAGTCGGGCTCGACCCAGACCGGCGCCGAGATCGACATCCGCGTCGCCGGCGGCGGTTTCATCGGCTTCGATCTGGCCTATTCCGAGGGCGCCTATTTCCTGACGGGTGAACTGGCCCCTCCGGCGTTCGAGCCGACGAAGGTGGCGACGGGCGCGCAGCATCAGTGGACGTCTGGCGCGGACGTGGTCTCGGCCCGCTTCGACCAGATGCGCGACGAGGGTGGCCGTCCCGACGGGCGCGGCGACCAGGTCTGGGCCCAGGTCTATGGCGGCTCGAACGACATCGAGGCGAAGCGGTCGTTCGACCTGCTGGGCGAGAGCCTGGACGCCGACCTGTCGCATGAAGTGAAGAGCCAGGGCGTGCAGGCGGGCGTGGACCGCGCCGTGCCGGTCGACAACGGCGCCCTGGTGTTCGGCATGCTGGCCGGGGCCGGCAAGACCGAGCTGCGCTTCCAGAACGGCGACGTGACCGAATATGACGGCGTCGGCGTCGGCGCCTATGGCCACTGGTTCTCGGGCCCGCTGTCGATCGGCGTGCTGGCCAAGCTGGACACGTTCAAGCTGGACTACGACTGGGCCGAGGCGAACCTGAAGAC
>Ga0160473_100242_pt1 | contig 46118 bp, 35 predicted proteins | sample HID1975I_E11MG_FD_108217 | JGI IMG/M metagenome (GOLD analysis project Ga0160473, IMG submission 108217) | Enriched soil microbial communities from UW Madison campus, WI, USA - HID1975I_E11 MG | ecosystem: Environmental > Terrestrial > Soil > Unclassified | place: USA: Madison, Wisconsin... | reverse complement strand
TCGCACAGCTTGATGATGTTGCCGATGTACTCCTCGGGGGTGAGCACGTTGGCGCGGATGATCGGCTCGCGGATCTCCTGCACATGGTTGACCGGCGGCAGCTTGGCCGGGTTGTCCATGTTGATGATCGTGCCGTCGGTCTTGAGCACCTCATAGACCACGGTCGGCGCGGTGCTGATCAGGTCCAGGTTGTATTCGCGCTCCAGGCGCTCCTGCACGATTTCCATGTGCAGCATGCCCAGGAAGCCGCAGCGGAAGCCGAAGCCCATGGCCTCCGAGCTTTCCGGCTCGAAGCGCAGCGCGGCGTCGTTCAGGCGCAGCTTGTCCAGCGCTTCGCGCAGGTCCGGGTAGTCTTCGGCGTCGACCGGGAACAGGCCGGCGAACACGCGCGGCTGCATTTCCTGGAAGCCCGGCAGCGGCTTGGCAGCCGGGTCGGCGGCCAGGGTCAGGGTGTCGCCGACCGGCGCGCCGTGCACGTCCTTGATGCTGGCGGTGACCCAGCCCACTTCACCGGCCCGCAGCGCCGGCAGCACCTTGCGCTTGGGGGTGAACACGCCGACGTTGTCGACCTGGTGGGTACGGCCGGTGGACATCACCTGCAGCTTGTCGCCGGCCTTGATCTGGCCCTGCATCACGCGCACCAGGGAGACCACGCCCAGGTAGTTGTCGAACCACGAGTCGATGATCAGCGCCTGCAGCTTGTCGGTATCGCGCGGCACCGGCGGCGGGATGCGATGCACGATCGCTTCCAGCACGTCGCCCACGTTCAGGCCGGTCTTGGCACTGACGGCCACCGCGTCGGTGGCGTCGATGCCGATCACGGCCTCGATCTCGGCCTTGGCACGGTCGATGTCGGCGGTGGGCAGGTCGATCTTGTTGATCACCGGCACCACTTCCAGGCCCTGCTCGACCGCCGTGTAGCAGTTGGCAACGGACTGTGCTTCCACGCCCTGGGCCGCATCGACCACCAGCAGCGCGCCTTCGCAGGCGGCCAGCGAGCGGCTGACTTCATAGGAGAAGTCGACATGCCCGGGGGTGTCGATGAAGTTCAGGTGGTAGGTGTGGCCGTCTTTGGCGACATACGGCAGCGAGACCGACTGGGCCTTGATGGTGATGCCACGCTCGCGCTCGATCGGGTTCGAGTCGAGCACCTGCGCCTCCATCTCACGGGCCTGGAGGCCGCCGCAAAGCTGGATGATGCGATCGGCCAGCGTGGACTTGCCGTGGTCGACGTGGGCGATGATGGAGAAGTTGCGGATGAACCGCATCGAATCAGAAGACATAGGTGGCGGCGGCGCGTCGCGTCGTCAGGATGACTGCGGATTATCGCATGGCCGGCCCGGTCCCGCGTGCGGCCGCCCGCGATTGGCGTGATCGGCCCGCCAGAAACGACCGAGCCCGCCGAAGCGGGCCCGGAAACGTAGGCGGGGCGGGGCTTACTGCCCGGCCTTGACCGCCACGAAGGCGCTGTTGCCGTTGGCGCGGATCAGCAGCATGACCACATCGCCCTTGGAGTAGCCGCCCAACGCCTTGTTCAGCGCGGCCACGCTGCCGACCGGGGTCCGGCCGACCTGCAGCACCACCAGGCCCGGCGACAGGCCGGCGTCACGCGCGGACTGGCCGTTGACCCGGGTGATGCGCACGCCCTCGCCCGCCGACAGGCCCAGCTGCTGGCGCTGCGGGGCGGTCAAGTCGGCCACCTCCAGCCCCAGCAGGGCATTGGCGCCGGCCTCGGGCTTGGCCGCGTCCGCGGCAGGACGGGCGGCGCCACGCTCGGCGTCTTCGGCCAGCTCGGTCAGGGTGGCGGTGATCTCCCGCTCCTTGCCATCGCGCAGCACGCTCAGGCGCACCTTGCTGCCCGGCGGCAGCGCGCCGATGGCCGGCGGCAGATCGCTGAAGGTGTTGATCGGGCTGCCATTGACCGAGCGGATCACGTCTCCCGGCTCGATACCGGCCTTGAGCGCTGCGCTGCCCGCGACCACCTCGTTGACCAGCGCGCCGCGGCTGTCCGGCAGGCCCAGCCCCTGGGCCTTGAGGCCATCGATCGGGCCGACCGCCGCGCCGAGCTGGCCGCGGCTGACCCGGCCGGTCTTCTTGATCTGCTCCACCGCACCCATCGCCAGGTCGATCGGGATCGCGAAGCTGATCCCCATGTAGCCGCCAGAAGCGGAGAAGATCTGCGAGTTGATGCCGACCACTTCACCACGGGTATTGAGCAGCGGGCCACCGGAGTTGCCCTGGTTGATCGCCACGTCGGTCTGGATGAAGGGCACATAGCGCTGGTCCGGGCCGCCGGTGCTGCGGCCGACCGCGCTGACTACGCCAGCGGTGACGGAGTGGTCCAGCCCGAACGGCGAACCGATCGCGACCACCCATTGCCCAGGCTTGAGGGTGTTGGAGTCGCCCACGCGCACGGTCGGCAGATTCTTTCCGTCGATCTTGAGCAGTGCCACGTCGTACTGCTGGTCACTGCCGACCACCTTGGCGGTGAACTCACGGCGATCGCCAAGCTTGACCTTCACTTCGCTGGCATCAGCGACCACATGGTGATTGGTCAGCACGTAGCCGTCGGCGGAGATGATGAAGCCCGACCCCATGCCGCGGCCGCGGATGCTCGGGGTGCCGTCATCGGGACCGTCCGCGCCCTGCCCTGGCATCTGGAAATCCGGGCCGAAGAAGCGGCGAAAGAACTCCGGCATGTCCTGATCGGACGGCCCGGCCATGCGTGCCTGGCGGTTACTGCGCACGATGGTGGTCTCGACATTGACCACGCCCGGCCCGACCTGTTCGACCAGATTGGTGAAGTCCGGCAGGCCACTGACCAGCTGCGGCGCCGGCGCGCGGGGTGCAGCAGCGGCCGCCGGCGCGGCAGCGGTGGCCGGCGACGGCGACTGCGCGCAGGCCACCAGTGGGAGCGTCATGGCGATCAGCGCCAGGGCATGGGTACGGATACGGGCGGTCATCAGACACGAACCTCCGGGTCAGGGAACAAAGGGGGGGAACGCTCCGGCGCACAGGCCGGAGCGGAGCGTCAGCGCGACGATGCTCAGTCGCGGTGCCGGCGCGCGGGTTCGGCCGATTCGGCCGACTCCTGCAGGCGCGGCTCGAACGGATAGAACGCGGCCTGCGGCGCCTGTGTGGAGAAACTCGCATTGAGCGCGCCACCTGCGGCCGGGGCCAGACTGGAGCGCGGCCAAGGCTTGGCCTGCAGAGTGCCGACCTCGCCGAACGGGAACTGCCGCGCGGCGGCCGCCGGCATGGCCGGGGCCAACGGCGCCTGGCTGGCGATCGCCCGCTGCGGCTCGGCACTGCGCTCGGCGGCGCTGCGCGCAGCCTGCTGGGTACGCGTGGCGCTGGCGCTGGCGCGGCGTGCCGTCGTCACCTCCTGGCGGCGGCTGGCGGCAGCCACCGCGGCAGCGGGCACCGCCGCCACGGCGAGCGCCTGTTCGGCGGCAGAGGCTTCGGTCACCGGCGCGGCAGGAAGCTCGGCCTGGCTGGCGATGATGGTGGTCGGCGCGTCCAGCGGGGCCGGGGCCGGCAGCTGCTCGCGGGTCATGAACATCGCCACGGCCGCGACGGAGGCGGCCAACGCCGCCCCCCCGCCCCAGCGTCGCCAACCGACACGCCGTTCCTGACGGTCCTGGCTGCGCTCGACACGCGCCTGCATCGCCGGTGCCGGCTCGGCCGCCACGGAAACGCGCACACGCTCGGCGAAATCGACCGGCGCCGGCGCGCAGGCCTGCCCGCGCAGCACATCGCCCAGCATCTGCCAGCGTTCGTTGCAGCTCGACAACGCCTCATCGTGTTCCAGCCGGCGCAGCATGAAACGGGCTTCATCGGCGGACAGCTCGCCATCGATCAACGACGACAGCTGCTGCCGGTAATGGGCGTCGAATTTATCGGGGGACGCGCCCCGGGAAGCATCATTGGACATATCGTGGCTCATGCGCGGCTCTTCTCGCGGGTGGCGCTGCCCACATCGAGCAGCGGCCGAAGTTCAGTGTCGATCGCCTCACGGGCACGGAAGATCCGCGACCGCACGGTGCCGATCGGGCACCCCATCTTCTGCGCGATTTCGTCGTAGCTCAGGCCGTCCACCTCGCGCATGGTGATGGCCGATCGCAGTTCTTCAGGCAGCGCGGAGACCGCCTTCATCACCGTCTGTTCCAGTTCCTGGCGCATCAACTCGCGTTCGGGCGTGTCGGTGTCGCGCAGGCGGGTGCCGCTGTCGTACTGCTCGGCGTCCCCGATCTCGATGTCATCGGTGGGCGGGCGGCGGTTGTGGGCGGCGAGATGGTTCTTGGCAGTGTTCACGGCGATCCTGTGCAACCAGGTATAGAACTGGGCGTCGCCACGGAAACTGCCGATCGCGCGATACGCGCGGACGAAAGTGTCCTGGGCCACGTCCTGACATTCACTCCAGTCCGCGATGTAGCGCCCGATCAGCGCGATGACCCGATGCTGATACTTGCGTACCAGGACATCGAACGCCGCGCTCTCGCCACGCTGCACACGTCGGACCAGCTCCAGGTCCAGCTCCTGTGGTGTTTCAACCTCGGCCATGGGGGGCCGCACTCCTGTCAGCCCAACCGACGTCGGGCAATGAGACTGCCAATCCCGGGAAAAGTTCAGCGCTCGATCACACAGCGCCGCACCAGCTTTTAACCACCGTTCCGTTAAGGTTTCCGATCCAGGCAATGAATCGACGGTATCTCTCCCCCAGCTATAGGGATTTGACGGGGAGGAAACAACCTCTGGATCATAGCCCCCTTCTCCATACACAACCGGATGAAACGTTCCCATGCTCTCAGGCTTCGATGGGCTCCGCTTCTCGCATTGGCACCCGCAGATCCGTGACGATGGCGTCGTCGTGCTCAGCCTCGACCGCCACGACAGCAGCGTCAATGCCATGTCGCAGGACGTGCTGCTCGAACTGGGCGACCTGATCGAGCGGATCGCGATGGACCCGCCCAAGGCGGTGGTGATCCAGTCGATCAAGGCGGCCGGCTTCATCGCCGGAGCGGACCTGAAGGAATTCCAGGAATTCGACCGCCGCGGCACCGTCAATGACGCAATCCGCCGTGGCCAGAGCACCTACCAGAAGCTGGCCGAACTGCCCTGCCCGACCGTCGCGGCAATCCATGGTCATTGCCTGGGCGGCGGCACCGAGCTGGCCCTGGCCTGCCGTTACCGCGTGGCCTCCAATGATGCCTCCACCCGCATCGGCCTGCCGGAAACCCAGTTGGGCATCTTCCCGGGCTGGGGCGGCAGCTCGCGCCTGCCGCAGCTGGTGGGCGCCCCGGCGGCGATGGACATGATGCTGACCGGCCGCAACCTGTCAGCCTCGGCCGCGCGCAACATCGGCCTGGTCGACAAGGTCGTCGCACCGGCCGTGCTGCTCGATACCGCGGTGTCGCTCGCGCTGAAGGGCACTACCCGCCCATTCAAGCAGCGCGCGACCGCGTGGATCACCAACACCTGGCTGGCACGCAAGCTGCTCGCCCCGCAGATGGCCAAGCAGGTCGCCCGCAAGGCGCGCAAGGAGCACTACCCGGCCCCCTACGCGCTGATCAACACCTGGGCACGCACCGGCGGCAGCCCGATCCAGACCCGTCTGGATGCCGAGCGCCGCGCGGTGGTGAAGCTGGCCGGCACCCCGACCGCACGCAACCTGATCCGCATCTTCTTCCTGACCGAACGCCTGAAGGCGCTGGGCGGCAAGGACCACGGCATCCAGCACGTCCACGTGGTCGGCGCCGGCGTGATGGGCGGCGACATAGCGGCATGGTCGGCTTACAAAGGCTTCAACGTGACCCTGCAGGATCGCGAGCAGCGCTTCATCGACCCGGCCATGGAACGCGCGCAGGCACTGTTTGCCAAGCGGGTGAAAGACGACAGCAAGCGCCCGGCCGTGGCCGCGCGCCTGAAAGCCGATCTCGCGGGCGAGGGCGTGGCCCAGGCCGATCTGGTGATCGAAGCCATCATCGAAAACCCGGACGCCAAGCGCGCGCTGTACCAGTCGCTGGAGCCGAAGATGAAGGCCGATGCGCTGCTGACCACCAACACCTCCTCGATCCCGCTGGACGAACTGCGCGACCACATCCAGCGTCCGGCGCAGTTTGCCGGCCTGCATTACTTCAATCCGGTCGCGCAGATGCCGCTGGTGGAAATCATCCATCACGACGGCATGGCGCCGGAGACCGAGCGTCGCCTGGCCTCGTTCTGCAAGGCGCTGGGCAAGTTCCCGGTGCCGGTCGCCGGCACGCCCGGCTTCCTGGTCAACCGCGTGCTGTTCCCGTACATGCTTGAAGCTGCCACCGCGTATGCCGAAGGCGTGCCGGGCCCGGTGCTGGACAAGGCCGCGGTGAAGTTCGGCATGCCGATGGGCCCGATCGAACTGCTCGACACCGTTGGCCTGGATGTGGCCGCCGGCGTAGGCAAGGAACTGGCGCCCTTCCTCGGCCTGCAGGTGCCGGCGGCCCTGGCGACCGTGGAACAGGGCAAGCGTGGCAAGAAGGACGGCCAGGGCCTGTACAAGTGGGAGAACGGACGCGCGCAGAAGCCGGACGTCCCCGCCAATTACGAGGTCCCGGCCGATCTGGAAGACCGCCTGATCCTGCCACTGCTCAACGAAGCGGTGGCCTGCCTGCATGACGGCGTCGTCGCCGACGCCGACCTGCTCGACGCCGGCGTGATCTTCGGCACCGGCTTCGCCCCGTTCCGCGGCGGCCCGATCCAGTACATCCGCGCCACCGGCGCCGATGCCCTGGTCGAACGTCTCAAGGTCCTGCAGCAGCGCTACGGCGACCGTTTCGCCCCGCGCCCGGGCTGGGATTCGCCGGCGCTGCGCGAACCGGTCATCTGAGCATCGCAACAACGCCAGCGCACGCTGGCGTTGTTGTTTCCGCCGCCGGCGTACAACCAGAACAACCTGTTACCGATACAGGCCTCCCACCCCCACACCCCGCATGCGATGCTCCCGCTCTGTCCCCGCCAGCGAGACCGCCGCATAACGACCATCATCGCCCCCCGCATCCATGATATCGGTGGCCTGCAGGTCCGCCGCGCCGTGCCGACCCTGCAGGCGCGCAGCGTCGGGCCGTTCGTGTTCGTCGACCAGATGGGCCCGGCCGTGCTCTCCCCCGGCACCGGGATCGACGTGCGCCCGCATCCGCATATCGGCCTGGCCACCGTCACCTTCCTGTGGTCCGGCGCCATCGGCCACCGCGATACCCTTGGCTCGGACCAGGTCATCCGCCCCGGCGACGTCAACTGGATGACCGCCGGCCGCGGCATCGCCCACTCCGAACGCACGCCTGCCGTCGAACGCGAGCACGACCACCCGCTGCACGGCATGCAGACCTGGCTGGCGCTGCCGAAGAGTGCCGAAGAGACCGATCCCGCGTTCTATCACCATGCTGCCGCGACCCTGCCCCAGCAGCGCCGCAACGGCGCCTGGCTGCGCGTCATCGCCGGCCGCGCGTACGGCGAAGAATCCCCGGTCAAGGTCTTCGCCGATACCCTCAACGTCGCCATCGATCTGGACGCCGATGCGGAAATCGACCTGGATACCGGCCACGCCGAGCGCTCGCTCTACATCCTGGAAGGCCAGGCCCAGCTTGACGGTGTGGACGTCCCTGCCCAGCACCTGATCATTCCCGAACCCGGTGCCCGCGGCCGCCTGCGCGCCAAGACCCCGATCAAGGCGATGCTGATGGGCGGCGAACCGCTCGACGGGCCGCGTCACCTCTGGTGGAACTTCGTCTCCAGCTCCACCGAACGGATCGAGCAGGCCAAGCACGACTGGGAATCCGGCCGCTTCGGCACGATTCCGGGCGACGATAAAGAGTTCATTCCGCTGCCTTCGTACTGAGCCGACACGCCGGCGGCCAACCGTTCGTCGGCTGTTGACGCCGCCGTCACCCCGATGAACCCCGATTCAGCTACGTTGCGCCTGCCCACCCCGGGCATAACGTTGGAGCACGTCGATGAGCATGGGCAAACGTCTGGCCGCCGAGTTCCTGGGCACGTTCTGGCTGGTGTTGGGCGGGTGTGGCAGCGCGGTACTGGCCGCCAACTTCGGTGGCGATGGCAATCCGCTGGGGATCGGCTTTCTGGGCGTGGCGCTGGCCTTCGGCCTGACCGTGCTGACCGGCGCCTATGCATTCGGACACGTCTCCGGCGCGCACTTCAATCCAGCGGTCAGTGTTGGCCTGTGGGCTGGCGGCCGCTTCCCCGCGCGCGACCTGCTTCCCTACATCCTGGCGCAGGTGCTGGGCGGTGCACTGGCCGGCTTCATCCTGCTGCAGATCGCCTCCGGCGCGCCCGGTTTCCAGATTGATGGCAGCCAGGCCGGTGCATTCGCCAGCAACGGCTATGGCGCGCTGTCGCCGGGCGGCTACAGCGTCGCCGCCGCCTTCCTCTGCGAGGTGGTCCTCACCGCGTTCTTCCTGATCGTGATCATGGGCGCCACCCACGGCAACGCGCCGGCCGGCTTCGCCCCGATCGCGATCGGCCTGGCGCTGACATTGATCCACCTGATCAGCATTCCGGTCACCAATACCTCGGTCAATCCGGCGCGCTCCACCGCCGTGGCGCTGTTCGCCGGCAGCGGCGCGCTCAGCCAGCTGTGGCTGTTCTGGCTGGCACCGCTGTTGGGCGGCCTGATCGGCGGCATCGTCTACAAGTGGATGGGCGCCGCGCCCCGTTGACCGGTGTGGCCGGGCGGTCCCGGACCGCCCGGCGTCGGTGCAGAAAGGTTCACCTGAAACCGTTGTTTGTACACTGAGTCACATTCCGTTAAGGTCCCGATCACTCGTCCGACACTGACGGCAGCGAGTGATCCGGTACGCGCGCGGGGAATGCGCCACCACGGCCTGGGTTGTCGACGGCCACCGGACTGCCTGTCAGCGACGGACGCGATCATCGACCTTGGGGGAACCATGAACGTCCTGCGCGCTGTCGTATGTGTGTGTCTGCTGGTCACTGCCGGCGCCGTTGCGGCGCAAACGACCAGCGAATGTCCGTCCCTGCCCGCCAGCAGCGGCCTGCAATGGCAGTCGCTCGTCCAGCGCGACTTCATCCTGTGCAAGGCCACCGCCGCCGATGGCCGCGAAGTGCTCAGCCTGACCTTGAGCGCGCGCAATCCCGAGCTGCCGTTGAACCGCGCGCTGCGCCAGGAAAAAGGCAGCTTCGCGGGTGAAACCCTGTACTGGTACCAGCCCGACCTGGGGGGACAGAAACCGCCGGGCTATGACACCCGCCGGATCACCGTGGTGAAATTCGACAAGAACCGTTTTGCGCAGATTGCGCTGTACGCCGGCGACAAGAGCGAACTGGGTTCGCTGCAAACGCTGGCGCAGGGGATGAACCTGACGCCCTCGGCTGTCGCCGCCGGGCGCTGAGGACGAGGTCGGGACAGTGCACCGCACTCATCCCGTCATCCACGGTAGCGCCAGCCGCTGGCCGGCGCCTCCCACACCGTCAGGTGTCATGCGCCGGCCGGCCAGCGACCGGTGCCCACGTGCCTCAGAAGCGGCCTTCCTGGAAATCCACGAAGGCCTGCATCAGCTCCTGCTTGGTGTTCATCACGAACGGCCCATGCCGCATGACCGGCTCGCGCAGCGGGCGGCCGGCCACCAGGATCAGGCGCGCACCGGTTTCACCGGCACGCAGGCTCAGCTGCTCGCCGCCGCCCAGCACCGCCATTTCCTGCTTGGCCACCGGGCGCGCGTCGTCACCCTCGCCGACCTCCAGGCCCCCTTCGAACACGTACGCGAAGGCGTTGTGGCCATCCGGCAGCGTGTAGCTCCAGCCCGCGCGCGCATCCAGGGTGATGTCCAGGTACACCGGATCGGTGGCCGGCTGCACGATCGGCCCCACGGTGTCACCTACCTGGCCGGCAATGACCTTGATCTGCACGCCGTCGGCCGGCACGGTCACCGGGATGTGGTCCGGCGCGAACTCCTGGTACTTCGGATCGGTCATCTTGTCGCGCGCCGGCAGGTTCACCCACAGCTGGAACCCACGCATCTGTCCGGATTCCTGTTCGGGCATTTCCGAGTGGATCAAGCCGCGGCCTGCCGTCATCCACTGCACGCTGCCCGGCGTGAGCAGGCCCTCGTTGCCGTGGTTGTCCTTGTGCCGCATGCGGCCATCGAGCATGTAGGTGACGGTTTCGAACCCGCGGTGCGGATGGCTGGGGAAGCCGGCGATGTAGTCCTCGGCGCGGTCCGTGCCGAATTCATCCAGCAGCAGGAACGGGTCCAGGTCGGGCAGCGAGGGGCCACCAATCACCCGCGTCAGGCGCACGCCGGCGCCATCGGAGGTGGCCATGCCACGGATGGTGCGCAGCACGCGCACCGGGGTTGGGCTGCTCATGGTGACTCCAGGGTCAGTGATCGATCAACAAGATGGCCTCGCCGGCCCCGCCGGCCAACCGTCATGCCCGCAACCGATTGTTCCAAGCGTGATGTTCCGGCGACGTGCACAGACACGCGCCACACCCACCCTACGACCAAAGTACTAGCAGCAAGCCCCCGCCATTGCATTGACCCCGTCAGTGCCAAGGCGGACTCTTACGACGATCTCCAGGGAGACGCAATCTCATGAAAGGTTTTTCAAAACTGGGTTGGGCAGTCATCGCACTGCTTGGCGCATTCTGTCTAGGCACCGTCGCGCTGCGCCGCGGTGAGCCCATCAATGCGCTGTGGATCGTCGTCGCTGCGGTCTCCATCTATCTCATCGCGTATCGCTTCTACAGCCTGTTCATCGCCGACAAGGTGATGCAGCTCGATCCGACCCGGGCCACGCCCGCGGTGATCAACAACGATGGCCTGGATTACGTCCCGACCAACAAACACGTGCTGTTCGGCCATCATTTCGCCGCCATCGCCGGTGCAGGGCCGCTGGTCGGCCCGGTGCTGGCCGCGCAGATGGGCTACCTGCCCGGCCTGCTCTGGCTGGTGGTGGGTGTGGTCGTGGCCGGCGCGGTGCAGGATTTCATGATCCTGTTCCTCTCCAGCCGCCGCAACGGCCGCTCGCTGGGTGACCTGGTGCGTGAGGAAATGGGGCCGGTACCCGGCACCATCGCCTTGTTCGGCGCCTTCCTGATCATGATCATCATCCTGGCGGTGCTGGCGATGGTGGTGGTCAAGGCGCTGGCCGAAAGCCCCTGGGGCATGTTCACGGTCATCGCGACCATGCCGATCGCCATCCTGATGGGCGTGTACATGCGCTACATCCGCCCGGGCAAGATCGGCGAGATCTCCGTGGTCGGCCTGATCCTGCTGCTGGCCGCGATCTGGTTCGGTGGCAAGGTCGCCGCCGATCCGGTCTGGGGACCGGCCTTCACCTTCACCGGGATCCAGATCACCTGGATGCTGATCGGCTACGGCTTCGTCGCCTCGGTGCTGCCGGTGTGGCTGCTGCTGGCCCCGCGCGATTACCTGTCCACCTTCCTCAAGATCGGCACCATCGTGGCGCTGGCGATCGGCATCCTGATCGTCATGCCGGAACTGAAGATGCCGGCCCTGACCCAGTTCGCCGCCAGTGGCGACGGCCCGGTCTGGAAAGGCGGGATGTTCCCGTTCCTGTTCATCACCATCGCCTGCGGCGCGGTCTCCGGCTTCCATGCCCTGATCGCCTCGGGCACCACGCCCAAGCTGCTCGCCAATGAGCGTCACATGCGCTACATCGGCTACGGCGGCATGCTGATGGAATCGTTCGTCGCGGTGATGGCGCTGGTGGCCGCCTCGATCATCGACCCGGGCATCTACTTCGCCATGAACGCACCGGCGGCCGTGATCGGCCCGGATGCGGTCTCCGCTGCGGCCTACATCAGCAATACGTGGGGCTTCATCATCACCCCCGAGCAGCTGGAGGCCACGGCCGCGGCGATCGGCGAGCCGACCATCCTGCACCGCGCCGGTGGTGCACCAACGCTGGCGGTGGGTATCGCGCAGATCCTGCACGAAGCGATCCCGAGCGGCAGCAACGCGATGATGGCGTTCTGGTACCACTTCGCGATCCTGTTCGAAGCGTTGTTCATCCTCACCGCGGTCGATGCCGGTACCCGTGCCGGTCGCTTCATGCTGCAGGACCTGCTGGGCAACTTCATCCCGGCCCTGAAGAAGACCGAATCGTGGACCGCCAACATCATCGCCACCGCCGGTTGTGTGGCGCTGTGGGGCTATCTGCTCTACACCGGCGTGGTGGATCCCTTCGGCGGCATCCAGACCCTGTGGCCGCTGTTCGGCATCTCCAACCAGATGCTCGCCGGTATCGCGCTGATGCTCGGCACCGTGGTGCTGTTCAAGATGAAGCGTGACCGCTTCGCCTGGGTGACCGGCGTGCCGGCCGTGTGGCTGCTGATCTGCACCACCTATGCCGGCCTGATCAAGATCTTCGACAGCAACCCGGCGCAGGGCTTCCTGGCCCAGGCGCACAAGTACCAGGATGCGATCGCCAGCGGCACGCTGACCGCCCCGGCCAAGACCGTCGGCCAGATGCATCAGATCGTGGTCAACGCCTACGTCAACACCGGCCTGACCGTCCTGTTCCTGTTCGTGGTGTTCTCGATCCTGTTCTACGCGATCAAGACCATCTTCCTGGCCCGCCGCACGCCGCAGCGCACCGACAAGGAAACCCCGTACGTGGCGCTTGAGCCGCACCAGATGGCGGACCTGTGATGAGTACTGAACTCGTCCCCGCTGGTCAGTACCAGGCCCACCGCCGCATCTGGCGGCGCCTGGTGCAGACCGCACGGCTGTGCTGCGGCATTCCTGATTACGACAACTACGTCCGGCATGTGCTGGAGAAGCATCCGGACCGCGTGCCGATGGACTACAAGACATTCTTCCGCGAGCGCCAGGAGGCGCGTTACAGCGGCAAGAACGGGGGGCGCTGCTGCTGACCTCCGGCAGCGGCACTCGAAAACGGCGGCGCGAAAGCGCCGCCGTTTTTTGTCGGGTCGCGTTTGCCACTGCCTGCGACAGGCCTCAGGGGCAGCCGGCCAGCGCGGCCGGCTTTACTGGAGCGTGAGGGGGCTCAACGTTACCTGTGCATTGTTCGCCGCGCCCATCCGCCCGGTATAGGTCTTACCGCGCTGGAGCAGATAGAAGCTGTCCAGGTAGTCGGTATCGTTGGTAAACCAGCCGCTCGGCATGGCCTTGAGGATCGCGCCGCCGATCTCGGCAATCACCGCATACTCCGGGGCGAAGGCACCCAGCCCCAGCTTCACGCCTTCGGTGAGGGCGATCAGCAGGTCCTTGTAATTGGTGTCGCCATCGTCTTCGAACAGTTGCACGTTGGCGGTATCGAACCGGTAGTTGCCCCAGATCACCAACGGTTGGCCCGGGGTGTAATCGGTCTTGTCATGGTCCAGGTACGGCAGTGACACCGTGGCCATCTCCGGCTCTGCCTCGCCTGTCTGCAGGCCGGAGACCACGGCGAACACTTCCGCGCCGCCCAGGGCCCACGGCTCGCCGTCATTGGCCAGGCGGATACGGTCAAGCCGGGTGACATCCAGGGAGGTCGATCCATCGGCGGCCACCGTGAGGCGATCGGCCGACTGCAGTCCCCTCGCCTGCAACCCGGCATTGATCAGGGCCATGCCTTCCTGGACCGCCTGCCCGGTATCGATGTCCACAATCAGCACCGGGAAGGTCGGGGCCACCTGCGCATCCAGCAGATGCTGACGCCCGTGCCGGTCGTAGGCCACCAGGGAGGTCCATGTGCGGTCGTTTCCCTTGGGCAGCACCGCTACCCAGAGATCGGCAGGCGCCACCGACGCCAGGGTCTGCCCTGCCGGGACGAAGCTGCGGACCTGCAGCAACCCACGATCTGCGGCCGGCAGGCCCTTGTACTGGCGGACCAGATCATCGCGTTCGGACAGCATCCGCGACGCCAGGCTGTTCCCACCCGGATCGCTCTCGGCCAGGACCGCGGTCAACGGCAGCCCGCGTTCGGGGTGCTCCGCCAGCGCATCGACGAGGGCGCCGGCCCGTGCCGGCTGCCCGAGCCACGCCGCCACATCGCGTGCACTTGCATCGGCCACGGCATGCACACTTCCTCGCTCGCCCGGGGCAGCTTGTACGGACACAGAAGCGAACATCAGTACGCCGGCGGTGATCACCGACATCAACACGTCTTTGGTCTTCATCGTGCTTCCTGACAGGTGTCGACTGCCGTCGACAAAGAAGCCATGCCATGCGCGTTCGGCGCACGGCACAGTGCATGGCGCCGGACCTTACGCGGCGGTGCCAGGGCGATCCCGTACGCCTTTCACACTTCATGGCAAATGCAGCCATTTCTGACACCGGCGCGTGACCTGGGTCCCAGACCCATGTCGTTCAGCGGGTCATCGCCGCCAAAAAAAGAGGCGGCCATCAAGGCCGCCTCGGGAGTGGACAACGTGGCGCGCGTACTACGCGCCGGCCATCCATTTCAGGATCAGGCCGGTCACATACGCCAGGCCGGTCCCGGTGGCATAGCCCACGGTGCCCAGCAGCACGCCGACCGGCGCCAGCGACGGATGGAACGCGGCGGCGACCACGGGTGCCGACGCCGCTGCACCGATGTTGCCCTGCGAGCCGATCGCGAAGAAGAACAGCGGCGCGCGCAGCAGCTTGGCGGCGATCAACAGCACCAGGATGTGGGTCAGCATCCAGATCGCGCCGAGCGCGAACAGCCATGGCCGCTCGAGCAGCGAGAGCAGGTCCATCTGCATGCCGATGCAGGCGATCAGGAAATACAGGAACAGCGTGCCCAGGCGCGAGGCACCGGCCGACTCCAGGCGCCGCACACGGGTGAAGCTCAGACCCAGGCCGAGCGCCGTGGACAGCAGCACCACCCAGACGAACGCGCTGTCCAGGCTGAACTGGCTGGCCCAGCTCACATTGGCCTTGAACCAGCCGCTCAGCGGCGCGGCGATGGCATGCGCCAGGCCGACGCCGCCCAGCCCCACACCGACGATCACCATCAGGTCGGTCAGGCTCGGAATGCGGGCATTCTGTGCTTCGTATGCCGAGATGCGCTCCTTCATCTCATCAATGGCGCGGGTATCGGCCCCGCTGCGGGCATCGATCTGCTTGGCGCGGTTGGCCAGGAACAGCAGGACCGCCATCCACAGGCTCGCGCAGGCCACATCGACCACGGCGAACTGGCCGAACGTCGTCGCATCGGTGCCGAACACTTCACGCATCGCCACCATGTTGGCGCCGCCACCGATCCAGCTGCCGGCCAGGGCCGCCATGCCCTTCCAGGTATCACCGGCCACGGTGGCCGGGTGGATCCAGGACATCGCCTGGAACGACACGATGGCGCCGAGGATGATGCCCAGCGTGCCGGCGCAGAACATCACCAGCAGCTTCGGCCCCAGCTTCATGATGCCCTTGAGGTCGATCGACAGGGTCAGCAGCACCAGCGCGGCGGGCAGCAGCACGTCACGCGCGATCGGGTTGTAGAGCGGGGTGTTGTGGCCGTCGATGAGGCCGGCGGTGTTGTAGATGGCCGGGATGAAGTAGCACAGCAGCAGGGCCGGTACCCACGCGAAAATCTTCTTGAGGATCGGGGTCGGGCCGCTGGCGGCCCAGAAGATCACCGCCAGGGTGGCGGCGATCAGGCCGAGGCCGACGATGTCATTGGTGATCAGGGCAGTACTGGGTTCGGTCGGCATCAAGCCATCCTCTGTCGATCGAAGGGAAAAAAAAAGCGCCGCATAGAGCGGCGCCTCCGGAGCTTAACATTGTCTTCACGACACCACACTTTGCGGCGCAGCGAGCAGGACGATCACGACGCCGGCAGCGATGGACGTTCACTGCGCCCGGGCAGCGAGGCCCCCAGATCGAGGATCACGCAGGTGCCCCGGGGGACACAGGGCTCGATCTGCAGCGCCCAGCCCAGGTGTTCACAGAGCCGAGCGATCAGCTCCAGGCCGATCCCGCTCTGTTCGTTGCGGTCGCCCCGGGCCATGCGCGCATGCACCGCCGCGATCTCTTCCGGACTCATGCCGAGCCCCGGATCCTGCAGGGTCACCACCGCCTGGTCGGAGACCTGGATGTGGATGGTGCCGCGGCCGCTGTTCTCGATCGCGTTGCGCAGCAGATTGCCGATCGCCGCCTGGACCACGCCCAGTGGCGCGACGATATCCACCCGCGCCAGGCCGTCGATCTCGATGCGCAGGTCCTTGTCGCCCATCAGGTGACGATGGTCTTCAATGATGTCCGGCACCAGCAGATCGAGCGGAATTCGCTCGCCCAGTGCAGCCAGCCGCGCCGGGTCGCGCGCCAGCACCAGCAGCAACTGGATCAACTGCTCCACGCCCTGCGCGGTGCGGTGCACCCGCTGCATCTGCTGGCGGGCGCGGTCGGGAATGTCCGGCTGGCCAAGTGCCAGTTCCGCGGCGCCGGTAATCACCGCAATCGGCGTGCGCAGCTCATGGCTGGCCGTGCTGATGAAGATCCGCTCGCGCTCAACGAACTGTTCGTTGCGCGCCAGGTAGTCGTTGAGCGCGTTGGCGATCACGTACAGCTCGGAGCTGGCCCGTGGGTCCACCTCCACCCGTTGCCCGGGAACACCCGGCCGCAGGTCGTCGATGCGCCGGGCCAGCGAGCTCAGCGGCCGTACCAGGCGACCGACGCCGAAAGACGCCATCACCACGGTGACGATGATCATCAGCACACCGGCCAGCAGCACCCAGCGCGTGGCGAACTGTTCCAGCTCATGGAAGTCATTGATGTCCAGCACCAGTGCCAGCCGCCCCAGCTGCGTGGTTTCGCGGACCATCACCGCGCTGGCGCGTCCGTTGACCTCCACACCGTCGTGCAGCCCCGGATGCAGCGTGCGCAGGCTCTCCGGCACCGTCGGGCTGCCGTTGATGTAGAACAGCCGCAGGGTGTCCGAATCCTGCCAGCGGTAGTGCGGCTCGTGTTCGATGTGGTTGACGATGCTGTCCAGCTCGGAGTTGAGCAGCGCGCGCCATGCCGAGTGCTCGGCGTGTTCGTGCACGTAGTTGCCCACGCTGAATACCGCCAGCGAGATCAGCGCGAGGTAGCCCAGCAGCCACCACACCATGCGCCGGTGCATGGGCGCTGGCTTGGGCGCGCGCTTATGCCACTTCATCGGAACTGTCCGCAGCCGACACGCCGAGGCGGTAGCCGACCCGCGGCAAGGTGTGGATCAACTTCTGCTGGAACGGGCCGTCCACGCTGCGGCGCAGTTCGTACACATGCGAGCGCAGCAGATCGCCATCGGGCAACTCGTCGCCCCACAGCGCGAACTCCAGCTGCTGGCGGGTCACCGCGCCCGGGCTGGCCCGCATCAGTACTTCCAACAGCTTGCGGCAGGCCGGGTACAGGTGCAGCGCCTTGCCGTCGCGCTGCGCCTCCAGCGTGGCCAGATCCAGCTTGAGGTCGGCCACTTCCAGCACCTTGCGCGGATTGCGGCCCTTGGCACGCACCATCAGTGCCTCCAGGCGCACTTCCAGCTCGGGCAGCGCGAACGGCTTGGTCAGGTAATCATCGGCACCCGCACGAAACCCCGCGATTTTGTCCGGCAGCTCATCGCGTGCGGTGAGCATGATCACCGGCACTTCCGAGCCGTGGTCAGCACGCAACCGGCGCAGGACCTCCGGGCCCTCCATGCGCGGCAGCATCCAATCCAGGATCAGCGCGTCATAGGGCTGCGACACGGCCAGGTGCAGGCCGGTCACGCCGTCGGGGGCGACATCGAGCACATGGCCCCGCGACTCGAAATAATCGAATAGATTGGCAACCAGCTGACGGTTGTCTTCAATGACCAGCAGCCGCATGGGAGACTCTCGTGACCGGTTGAACGCATGGTAGCGGGAACCGTGTCGGAATCCGGTCGCAATGGGGTGGTTTACGACGCTTTTCCTACGCTGTCGGGGAGACAGTGGCTGTTTTGCCGACGAGCCTGGGCGTGATCGAATCCTTCTTCCTGCGGCGCTGGCCGCGTGTGCTGGTCTGCCTTGCCCTGCTGCTGGCGCTGGCGGCCGGCATCGGCCTGCGCCAGCCCTCACCGCCGGATGAGCCGCGCTTCGTGCTGGCCGCGCGTGCCATGGTCGAGTCCGGCCAGTGGCTGCTGCCGCACCGCGGCAGCGAACTGTATGCGGAAAAACCGCCGGTCTTCATGTGGATGCAGGCGGCCAGCCACCAGCTGTTCGGCGGCTGGGCCCTCGCCTTTCTGGTGCCCTCGCTGCTGGCCGCGCTGCTTACGCTGTGGCTGACCTGGGATCTGGGCCGGCGGCTGTGGACCCGGCGCGTCGGCTGGTGGGCCATGCTCGCGTTGTTCAGCTGCCTGCAGTTCGGCCTGATGGCCAAACGGGCCCAGATCGACATGGTGCTGGTGGCGATGACCACCCTGTCGCTGTGGGGGCTGCTGCGCCACCTGCTGGAGGGCCGCAACCGCCCGGCGTTGTGGTTGGCCGGCTTCGCTGCCGGGGTGGGCACTGTGACCAAGGGCGTCGGCTTCCTGCCGCTGCTGGTGCTGGTGCCGTTTGCCCTGTGGCGCTGGCGCGCCCGTGGCACGGCATTGCCGCCGGGCACCGCACGCGATCTGTGGTGGTTGCTGCCGGCCTTCCTGCTCGGCACGGCGGTCTGGCTGGCGCCGTTGGGCATCGCCCTGCTCAACGCGACCGATCCGGCACTGCATGCGTATGCACGCGAACTGCTGTTCAAGCAGACCGGCACCCGCTACGCGAACGCCTGGCACCACGTGAAGCCTGCGTGGTATTACCTGCAGGTGATGGCGACGTTGTGGCTGCCCGGCAGCCTGCTGTTGCCGGCGCTGATCCCCGCGTGGTGGCGCCGCCTCAACCGCCTGGACGGACGCTGGTGGCTGCTGCTGGGTTGGGCGCTGCTGGTACTCGTCTTCTTCAGCGCCAGCCCGGGCAAGCGCGAGGTGTACATCTTCCCGATGCTGCCCGCGCTGTGCCTGGCCGCCGCACCGCTGCTGCCCGGGCTGCTGCGCCGGGCCGGGCTGCGCTGGCTGCTGTGGGCGTACGTCGCCGTGCTGGGCGCGGCGGCGCTGTACATCGGCACACAGCTCTGGAGCGGCAGCGCGTGGGCGCACCTCCAGCTGGCCCGACGTGCCATGCCCGATGCGCTGCTGCCCGTGCTGGGCGGCTGGCTGATCGCCTTCGGCGTGGCGCTGCTGGCCTTGGCCCTGTGGTGGCGCCAACGGCGCGCGGGCGCGCTGGTGGTGGCGACCGCCTTCCTGCTCTGGAATCTGTACGGCTGGGTGTTGATGCCCACGCTGGATCCGTACAGCTCCGCCTCCGCCGTGATGCAGCGGGTGGGCGCGCGGATCGGGCCGCAGGCGGAGCTGGGCGTAGTGGCCTGGCGCGAGCAGAACCTGCTGCAGGCCGACCGCCCGGTGACCGATTTCGGCTTCAAGACGCCATGGGAGCAGCAATGGCAGGCCGCCGGTCCGTGGGTGGCGCAGGCCCCGCAGCGCCGCTGGCTGCTGGTGCTTGATGAGGCGATCAGCCCGTGCGTGGACCCGTCGGCGGTGATCGAGATCGGCAGCGCCAACCGCAACCGCTGGCTGCTGTTTCCGGGCACCGCCTGGCAGGCGGACTGCCATGCCGCCGTGACCGCTACCGACACCGCGCAGGACGAGGAAGACTGAACGGAAGGTCGCGCTTAACCGGCGGCCAACATCGCTCCGACCGCTCTCCGACAACCCGCTGACGACCATGGCGCCGGAATCTCCCGCCGGCCCCTTTGTCCATGTTCCCAGCGTCCACCGTTGCGCTCTCCTCCACGCCGGCTGCGTCGGCCACGCCGCGTTTCCTCCGCGAGCACCTCTGGGCTCCGCTGGCGTTGACCCTGCTCGTCAGCGCTGCGCTGATGGGCGCCGGGGGCGACCAATGGCTGGCCGACCAGTGGTATCGCCTGGAAGGGCAGCAGTGGGCGCTGCAGAACGCCTGGTTCACCACTCACCTGATCCATCAGGCCGGCAAATGGGCCAGCAGTGCGGCGGCGCTCGTGGCGATCGTGCTGTGCTCCCACGCCTGGCGCAGTGAGCGCGCCGTCGCGTGGCGCTGGCCGCTGCTGTACCTGGTGCTGGCGGTCGCGCTGGGCACCGGTCTGGTCTCGCTGCTCAAGTCATTGACCCACATGGACTGCCCGTGGGATCTCACCCGCTACGGCGGCACCCGCGAGTTCATCGGGCTGTTCGCCACACGTCCACCGGGCATGCCGCGCGGGGTGTGCTTCCCCGGGGGGCACTCCAGCGCGGGTTTTGCGTGGGTCAGCCTGTACTTCTTCGCCTTGATGGTGCGCCCCGCCTGGCGCTGGCGCGGCCTGGCGGTCGGCCTGCTGGCCGGCGGCGTGTTCGGGTTCTCGCAACAACTGCGTGGCGCGCATTTCCTGTCGCATGACCTGTGGACGTTGGCCATCTGCTGGACGGTATCGCTGGGCCTGTACCTGCTGGTTGAACGCATCCGGCTGCGCGGACCCGGCACGGTAACCGTCAGTGCGCAGGGAGACGCGGCATGAGCGCCACCCTCCCACGCGTTGCGCGCTTTCCCGCACTGGCCACCCTGCGTACGTGGCGCCCGAAGTGCACCACCGAGACCCTGATCCTGCTCACCAGCGTGTTCTTCGCGCTGGCCTGCAACGGGCTGTTCTGGCACAGCGCGATGGCGACCCACCCGGGCAGCATCGGCTTCGCGCTCTCGCTGTTCCTGTTTCTGGTCGGCGCGCACAGTCTGTTGATGGGCCTGCTGGTCTGGCGCTGGAATGCCAAGGTCGTGATCAGTGTGCTGCTGATCGGCACCGCACTGGCTGCGCATTACATGAACAGTTACCACATCTATCTGGATGCGGACATGCTGCGCAACGTGCTGGCAACCGATCACAAGGAAAGCGGCGAGCTGATCACCCCGACGCTGATCCTGCCGCTGCTGCTGTTGGCCCTCGCCCCCATGCTGCTGCTGTGGCGCGTGCAGCTGCGCCGGCGCACGCTGGGCGCGGCGCTGCTGTGGCGCATCGGTTTTCTGCTGCTGTCGGCGCTGATCGCCTTCGGCGGGGCGATGCTGTCCTTCCAGGAAATGTCCTCGCTGATGCGCAACCAGCGCGAGGTGCGGTACCTGGCCACGCCCGGGAATTTCCTCCTCGGCCTGCCCAAGGCCCTGCGCGGCGACAACCCGATCCAGCGTGCCCCGAAACTGCCGATCGGCACTGATGCCAAGGCGACCCCGCGCGCGGCCGGCAGCCGCCCCCGCCTGCTGGTGATCGTAATGGGCGAAACCGCACGCGCACAGAACTGGGGCCTCAACGGCTATGCCAGGCAGACCACGCCGGAACTGGCCCAGGCCGGGGTGATCAACTTCCCCGACATGCACTCATGCGGCACCAGCACCGAGGTGTCCCTGCCCTGCCTGTTCTCGCCGTATGGGCGCCATGACTACGACGAAACGAAGATCCGCGCGCACCAGTCGCTGCTGCATGTGCTGGACCACGCGGGCATCAGCACGGTGTGGCGCGACAACCAGTCCGGCTGCAAGGGCGTGTGCGAAGGCCTGGAGATGCAGGCGCTGGATGACGCCAAACACCCGACCCTGTGCGCCAACGGCCGCTGCATGGATGAGATCCTGATCGACGATCTGGCCACCCAGGTTCGCGCGCGGCCGGGTGACCGCGTGGTGGTGCTGCATCAGCTGGGCAACCATGGCCCGAGTTACTTCGAACGGTATCCGGCGCGCTTCCGTCGTTTCACCCCGACCTGCGATACGCCGGACCTGGGCAAGTGCAGCCGCGAGCAGATCACCAACAGTTACGACAACGCACTGCTGTACACCGATCACCTGCTCTCGCGCACGATCGGCACGCTGAAGGGCATGGACGACTACGACACGGCGATGATCTACCTCTCCGATCACGGCGAATCGCTGGGCGAGAAGGGCCTGTATCTGCACGGCGTGCCGTATGCGATCGCCCCGCAGGAGCAGACCCACGTGCCGATGACGATGTGGTTCTCGCCGTCCTTCGCGGCCAACCGTGGGCTCAACCTGGCCTGCGTGCGGGAGCGCGCGGGCAACTACACCGATCACGACAATCTGTTCCCATCGGTACTCGGACTGATGCAGGTCAAGACGTCGGTGTATGAACGTGACCGGGATCTGTTTGCGTCGTGCGAGGTTTGAAGCGGAACGACCACTGCTGTCAGCTATTCGCTCTTCCGTTTTGGTCGAGGCAGGCAAAGGCAGAGCATTCGCTGAGACAGCCAACGTTCGCTCTGAACGCCGTTGTTGTTCCCATGAGCACCGACCCGCTGTCGACGGGGCGGTGTGGGTGGCTTGGCGGGACCGTTATGCGCCATGGATGGCGCATATCGAGCCCCCATGGACGGGTTCACGGCGGGTCCCGACAACCCGCCCGCACCGACCCTCCCCACGTAACACGGCCGCTAAACCTTCGCCGTTGAAGTTGCCGCTGAAGTTGTCGTTGACACTGACGATCGACCCGCCCCTTGCTGCCCTGCCCCTTGCGGTGCGCCCGGCGCTTCACTAGCCTTCGCCGGTCTGTCACCACCCAAGGATGTGCCCGTGAACCACCGCCCGCTCCTGCTGGCCCTGGCAGTCAGTGCTGCCGCACTGACGCTGGCGGCCTGCCAGAAGGAACCGTCCCCCGCCGATGCACCGGCCACGGGCACCACCCAGTCCAAGGAAACCGCGGACCAGTTCATCGCCCGCGTCAACGCCGAGTACAAAGCCATGTACCCGGAAATGACCTCGGCCCAGTGGCTGTCTTCGACCTACATCAATGACGATTCCGAGCGCGTCGCGGCCAAGGCCAACGAGCGCTGGCTCACCGTCCTCAATGGCTGGATCACCCAGGCCGGCCAGTACGACGGCCAGCCGATGAGCGAAGACACCAAGCGCCAGATCCACCTGCTCAAGCTGATGACCTCCATGCCCGCCCCGCGCGACCCGGCCAAGCTCTCCGAGCTGACCCGCATCGCCAGCCGCATGGAAGGCGCCTACGGCTCCGGCAAATACTGCACCGATGAAGCGAACCCCCAGAGCTGCCGCCAGCTCGGCGATCTGGAACAGGTGCTCGCCCGCAGCCGCGACTATGACAAGCAGCTCGACGCCTGGCAGGGCTGGCACGGCACCACCAAGCCGATGCGCGCCGATTACGAACGCTTCGTCAGCCTGGTCAATGAAGGCGCCAAGGAAATGGGCTTCGCCGATGCCGGCCAGATGTGGCGCAGCGGCTATGACATGCCCGCCGACCAGATCGGCCCGGAAACCGACCGCCTGTGGGACCAGGTCAAGCCGATGTACGAGCAGCTTCACTGCTATGCCCGCACCAAGCTGGACGGCACGTACGGCAAGGACAAAGCCGAGGTCAACGGCGGCCTGATCGCCGCGCACCTGACCGGCAACATGTGGCAGCAGGACTGGTCCAACCTGTGGGACCAGCTGGAACCGTATCCCGGCGCCGGCAACCTGGACATCACCGCCGCACTGGAAAAGCAGTACCAGACCAACCTCAGTGGCGCACTGGCCAAGGCCGGCAGCGGCGCGAACGTGGAAGCGCTGTACAAGGCCCAGCGTGAAGCCGAACTGCGCACCGCCAAGCAGATGACCGAGCGCGCGCAGGACTTCTATGTCTCGCTCGGCATGCCGGCACTGCCGAAGTCGTACTGGGACAAGACCCAGTTCATCAAGCCGCTGGACCGTGACGTGGTCTGCCACGCCAGCGCGTGGGACATGAACATGGAAGGCGACGTGCGCACCAAGATGTGCATCAAGCCGAACGAAGAAAACTTCACCACGATCTACCACGAGCTGGGTCACATCTATTACGACCTAGCCTACAACCCGCTGCCGCCGTTGTTCCAGGGCGGTGCCAACGATGGCTTCCATGAAGCGATCGGCGACACCATCGTGCTGGCGATGACGCCGCAGTACCTCAACTCGATCGGCCTGGTGGACACCCCGCAGGAAAGCCGCGAGGCGACCATCAACGCGCAGATGCGCATGGCCCTGAGCGGCGTGTCGTTCCTGCCGTTCGGCCTGATGATCGACCGCTGGCGCTGGGGGGTGTTCGATGGCTCGATCACCCCGGACCATTACAACCAGGCGTGGTGGGACCTGAAGGCCAAGTACCAGGGCGTGGCGCCGGCCAGCGCACGCGGTGAGGAGTTCTTCGACGCCGGTGCCAAGTACCACGTGCCGGGCAACACCCCGTATACCCGTTACTTCCTGGCGCGCATCCTGCAGTTCCAGTTCTACAAGGGCCTGTGCGATGCCTCCGGCTACAAGGGCCCGCTGCACCAGTGCAGCTTCTACGGCAACAAGGAAGCCGGCCAGAAGTTCTGGGCGATGCTGAGCAAGGGCGCCAGCCAGCCGTGGCAGGCCACGCTGAAGGAAATCACCGGCGGCGACAAGCTCGATGCCGGCCCGATGATCGAGTACTTCACCCCGGTCAACGAGTGGCTCAAGCAGCAGAACCAGGGCCAGATGTGTGGGTGGCAGGTGCCGGCGGCCACCGCTGCGGCCCCGGCCGCACCGACGGCGCCCGCGGCACCGTAACCCATGGGTTGGGCCGGGCCCTGCCCGGCCGCAGCCCGCAACGAAAAAACCGGCCGAAAGGCCGGTTTTTTTTTGTCCCTGACGCTGTGGCCTGCGTCCGGCCTCGATGGGCCGGGACCACCTGCAACCACACGTGGCGTGGCGCTAGGACTTGGGTTTCAGGGCGGCCGCCAGCTCGGTCTTGAACTGCTCGAAGTCCATGCCATCGGCCTTGGCCTCGGCGTGCGCGGCATCCTTCAACGCGTCCGAGTACACCAGCCGGACCGGCGTGCCCTGCCGCTCGTGCAGTTCGGCGGCCTGCATGATCAAGGCCAGCACGCGTGCCGCGCTGGTGGTCTGGCCGGCGATACGCCCATCCATGCCCAGCACCCACTCGCCATCACGGCGTACCACGCCGGCCAGCAGCGTACGTTGCTGGTCGCGCAGTTCGGCATGCGGCTCGACCGGCGGGGTGGCGGCCTGCTCGCGGTTGGCGGCCAGGGTTTCACGGCGCCGGCGGATGTCGCGGCGCAGTTTGGAGGTGGTCGACATCAGGGACTTCCGGACTGCATGAAAGGGCAAAGGATACCGCACGGGCCCTGGGGGACCCGCCAGCTGCGTGGCCTACTCGATGGGCGTCAGTACTTCGCGGCGGCGCTCGCAATACCGTTCCCAGTACCAGAACGAGCCACCCAGCGCGAAGAAGCCCATGTAGCCCAACGCCAGATGCACCGGACTGCTGCTGAGCATCGGCGAGACCACACCGGCCACGACGGTGTTGATCATCAGCTGGATGAACATCTGCATCGAAGACGCCAGGCCGCGCTGGTGCGGGTACATGTCCAGGACCGCCAGCGCCAGCACCGGGAAGATCAGCGCCATGCCCACGCCGCCGAGGAAGATCGGCATCACCGCCCACGGCAGCGCGATCTGCTGCACGGACAGCACGTAGGTGATGTTGAGCACGGCCGACACTGCGCACAGGCCGAATCCGATCGCGATCTGCCGCTGCGGCAGGATCCGCCCGGCCATCCGCCCGGACAGGAACGAGCCCATCGTCATGCCGCCGATGGTCGGAATGAACAACCAGGCAAAACCGCCCTCGCCCAGCTTGAGGTGCTGCATCACCAGCACCGGCGCCGAGGCGATATACAGGAAAATGCCGGAGAAATTCAGCGCACCGGCGGCCGAAAGCCGCAGCAGGCGCGCGTTGGACCCCATCCGCGCATAGCTGCGCAGCAGTTCCCGCATCGACAGCGGCGTGCGCGCCTCGACCGGATGGGTTTCCGGCAGCCACTTGCCGGTGGCCAGCAGCAACACCACGCCGAACAGCACCAGGAACCAGAAAATCAGCGGCCAGTCGCCGCCGCCGAGCAGGATCCAGCCACCGATGATCGGGGCGATCGCCGGGGCGACGCCGAAGATCATCGAGACCTGGCTCATCAACCGCTGCGCGTCGGCACCGTGGTACAGATCGCGGATCACCGCGCGGCCGACGATCACACCCACACCGGCGGTCACGCCCTGCAGCGCGCGGAACACCAGCAAGGTGGTCATGTCCCGCGACAGCGCACAGCCGATCGAGGCGCCGATGAACAGCACCAGCCCGCCGATGATCACCCGCTTGCGGCCGAACGCATCCGACAGCGGGCCGTGCGCCAGGCTCATCAGGCCGTAGAACAGCAGGTACACGCTGATGGTCTGCTGCACCGCGACCTGGTCCACCTGCATGCGCTCGCCCAGCAACAGGAACGCCGGGAAAATGGTGTCGATCGAGAACGGACCGAACATCGCCAGGCCTGCGAGCAGCAGGGCCAGGCGGCGGGTCGAGGGTGAGGCGGGCGTCATGCGGGCTTCCGTCAGCGGCCATGCGCATTGCACGGCGGGCGCCTGGCCCGGAACGGGCGGCGCCAGATGAATACGAGGATCCAGTGATCATAGGCCTTTGCAGCCCTTGGCACCATGCCAGGGCGCGGTTTCCGGCGCACGTGCGCGCCCGTATTCAGGTGCCGGAAAGGCCCAGTGGGCCGAAGCGCTGGGCTATAATCGCCCCGCTACATGGTGGGAGAAGCGGACACCCGCTGCCGAAGGCGCAACGCCCGTAATCGCTCAGGCCCGATACCACCCGTACCAAAACTCTGGAGAGACCGGCGAGTGCCGGCGCCGAAGGGGCACGAAGCACGCCGATGCGCGCTTCCAAACTCTCAGGCAAAAGGACAGAGGGGCACCCAGGAAGACCGCAAGGTCCGGTGGATCGCTGTCGCCCGCGACGCGCCCTGGCCCAGCCGCCTTCCGAACGTGCGTGCCCACTCTCCGAGATGCCAGCCATGTCCCAGAACACCCCCTCCCTGCGCGAGCTTGAACACAGCCACGCGTTCGTCGAACGCCATATCGGCCCCAACGACGCCGAAATCGCGCAGATGCTCGACGTGGTCGGCCACGCCTCGCTGGACGCGCTGACCGATGCGATCGTCCCGGCCGGGATCAAATCGCCGGCACCGCTGGACCTGCCCGAGTCGCTGACCGAAGTGCAGGCACTGGCCAAGATCCGCGCCATCGCCGACAAGAACCAGGTGTTCCGCACCTTCATCGGCCAGGGCTACTACGGCACGCTCACCCCGAACGTGATCCTGCGCAACGTGCTGGAAAACCCGGCGTGGTACACCGCCTACACCCCGTACCAGGCCGAGATCTCGCAGGGCCGCATGGAAGCGCTGATCAACTTCCAGACGCTGTGCGCCGACCTGACCGGCATGGAAATCGCCAACGCCTCGTTGCTGGATGAAGCCACCGCCGCGGCTGAAGCGATGACGCTGGCCAAGCGCTCGGCCAAGTCGAAGTCCGATACGTTCTTCGTGCACGACGCCGTGCACCCGCAGACGCTGGAACTGCTGCGCACCCGCGCCGAGCCGATGGGCATCGTGCTGCGCGTGGGCACCCCGGCCGAGGCGATGGAAGCCGAAGCCTACGGCGTGCTGCTGCAGTACCCGGATACCTTCGGCCATATCGGCGATTACAAGGCGCTGGCCGATGCCGTGCACGCGCGCGGCGGCCTGGTCGCCGTGGCCACCGATCTGCTGGCGCTGACCCTGATCGCCGCCCCCGGCGAATGGGGTGCGGACATCGTGGTCGGCAACTCGCAGCGCTTCGGCGTGCCGTTCGGCTTCGGCGGCCCGCATGCCGCCTTCATGGCCTGCCGCGATGCCTATAAGCGCTCGATGCCGGGCCGCCTGATCGGCGTCTCGGTCGATGCGCAGGGCAACGCTGCCTACCGCTTGACGCTGCAGACCCGCGAGCAGCACATCCGCCGCGAGAAGGCGACCTCCAACATCTGCACCGCACAGGTGCTGCTGGCGGTGATGGCCTCGATGTATGCGGTGTACCACGGCCCGGACGGCCTGACCCGTATCGCCCGCCGCACCCACCGCCTGGCCGCGATCCTGGCCGCGGCACTGCGCGGCGCCGGCGTCAACGTCGGCGAGCACTTCTTCGACACCCTGCACGTCAAGGATGTGGACGCCAAGGCGATCCACGCCAAGGCCGCTGCGGCACGCATCAACCTGCGTGCGATCGACAGCGACGCGGTCGGCATCAGCCTGGATGAAACCGCCACCCGCGCCGACATCGTCGCGCTTGGCCAGCTGTTCGGTGCCACGGTCGATGTCGATGCGCTCGATGCGGCCACCGCCGATGCGTTGCCAGCCGATCTGGTGCGCACCAGCGCCTTCCTGACCCACCCGGTGTTCAACACCCACCACAGCGAACACGAACTGCTGCGTTACCTGCGTTCGCTGGCGGACAAGGATCTGGCGATGGATCGCACCATGATCCCGCTGGGCAGCTGCACCATGAAGCTCAACGCCACCGCCGAGATGATCCCGGTGACCTGGCCGGAGTTCGCCAACATCCACCCGCTGGCCCCGGCCGACCAGGCCACCGGCTACAAGGAACTGATCGACGGTCTGGAAGCGATGCTGGTGGAGTGCACCGGCTATGACGCGGTCAGCCTGCAGCCGAACTCCGGCGCGCAGGGCGAATACGCCGGCCTGCTGGCGATCCGCGCCTACCACCGCTCGCGCGGCGAGGGCCATCGCGACGTCTGCCTGATCCCGGATTCGGCGCACGGCACCAACCCGGCCTCGGCACAGATGTGCGGCATGAAGGTCGTGGTGACCAAGACCGATGCCAACGGCAACGTCGACCTGGACGACATCCGCATCAACGCGGAGAAGTACAGCGATCGTCTGGCCGCGCTGATGATCACCTACCCGTCCACGCATGGCGTGTTCGAGGAAGAGGTGGTGGAGATCTGCGAGATCGTGCACAAGCACGGCGGCCAGGTGTACACCGACGGTGCCAACATGAACGCCCTGGTGGGCGTGGCCAAGCCCGGCAAGTGGGGCTCGGACGTCTCGCACCTGAACCTGCACAAGACCTTCTGCATCCCGCACGGCGGCGGCGGCCCGGGCGTCGGCCCGTGTGCGGTCAAGTCGCACCTCGCCCCGTTCCTGCCGAAGGTGCTCGGTGGCGAAGGCGATGTCGGCATGGTCAGCGCGGCCAGCTTCGGCAGCGCCTCGATCCTGCCGATCAGCTGGATGTACATCACCCTGATGGGCACCGCCGGCCTGCGCAAGGCGACCCAGGTGGCCCTGCTCAACGCCAACTACATCGCCACCCGCCTGGCCCCGCACTTCAAGACCCTGTACACCGGCCGCAACGGGCTGGTGGCGCACGAGTGCATCCTGGACGTGCGTCCGCTGGAGAAGACCTCCGGCATCGGCGCCGAGGACGTGGCCAAGCGCCTGATCGACTTCGGCTTCCACGCCCCGACCCTGAGCTTCCCGGTCGCCGGCACGCTGATGGTGGAGCCGACCGAGAGCGAATCGCTGCACGAACTGGACCGTTTCATCAACGCGATGATCCAGATCCGCGAGGAAATCGCCGCGATCGAAGACGGCCGCCTGGACCGCGAGGACAATCCGCTCAAGCACGCTCCGCACACCGCCACCGCGGTCTCGGCCAGCGAGTGGGCGCACGCCTACCCGCGTGAGCTGGCGGCCTTCCCGCTGGCCAGCCTGCGCCAGCAGAAGTACTGGCCGCCGGTGGCGCGTGTGGACAACGTCTACGGCGACAAGAACGTGATGTGCGCCTGCATCCCGGTCGATGCGTACAAGGAAGACGAGGGCGTGGAGGTATAGGTGTCGACCGTTGGTCGGCACGATGCCTGACAGGCGTACCGGCCAACGGTCGGTACCTGCCTTGATCGGCATGTATCTGGAATGAAAACGGCCCGCATCGCGCGGGCCGTTTTTTGTTGCGTGCCCTTGCAGGGTGTGCCGACCAACGGTCGGCACCTACCACCCGCCCGGGGTCAATCGGCCTGGCGGCTGGCGCGCACGCGGCGGGTGACTTCGCTGCTGATGGCGATCACCGCGGTCAGCGCCGCCATCGACAGGAACTGCAACCGCGTATGCGCCTCGGACAACAACAGACCGAAAATCAGCGCCAGCACCCCCAACCCGATCACCGTCAGATACGGATACCCCGCCATCCGGAACGGCAACCGCGTCCCATCCCGGTTCGCACGATGGCGCAGAATCAACTGCGACAACAACGAAATCGTCCAGACCAGCAGACACGTCGAGCCCACGATGTTGAGCAGCACCGGCAACACCTTGTCCGGGAACAGCAGCTCCATCACCGTCGCCGCAAAACCGAACAGCACACTGGCCAGCACCGCGATGATCGGCACCTGGCGCGGATCGGTCCACCCCAGCACCGCCGGGGCCTCGCGGCGCTGCGCCAGCGAGTACATCATCCGCGAGGCGCCATACAGATTCGCATTGAGCGCCGACAGCAGCGCGATCACCGCGATCAGCGTGATCGCCGTCGCCGCGCCCGGAATCTTGGCGGCTTCCAGCACGGCAGCAAACGGCGACTTCAGTGCCTCGCTGGTCCACGGCACCACCGCGATGATCACGCTCAACGAGCCGATGTAGAACACCAGGATGCGCCAGGCCACGGTGCGGATCGCGCGGGCGATGCTGCGCTCGGGATCTTCGGTTTCGGCCGCGGCCACGGCCACGATCTCGGTGCCGCCGAAGGCGAACACCACCACCAGCAACGCCGCGCCGATTCCGGCCAGGCCCTTGGGCATGAAGCCGCCGTGCTCGGTGAAGTTGCGCAGGCCCGGCGAAGCCACGTCCGGCAGCCAGCCCATCAGCAGGGCCACGCCGATCAGGATGAAGCCGACGATCGCGGCGACTTTGAGGATGGCGAACCAGAATTCGAACTCGCCGAAGTTCTTCACCCCGAGCAGATTGATCGCCGTAAAGAACAGCATGAAGGCCAGCGCGGCCATCGGCACCGGGATCGCCGGCCAGACCGTGGCGAGCAGCCCGGCCGCCCCTACCGCCTCGGCGGCGATGACGATCACCAGCTGCACCCACCACAGCCACCCCACCGTCGCGCCGGCGGTGGCGCCCATGGCGTCGGCGGCGTAGACCGAGAACGCGCCGCTGGTCGGCTTGGCCGCGGCCATTTCGCCCAGCGCGTTCATCACGATGATCACCAGCGCGCCGGCGACCAGATACGACAGCAGGACTGCCGGACCAGCGGCCTGGACGCCCACCCCGGAGCCGAGGAACAGGCCGGCGCCGATCGCGCTGCCCAGGCCCATCATGATCAGCTGGCGGGGCTTGAGCGCGTGCCCCAGGCGGGTATCGGCGGGCGGAGTGGCAGGAGCCGGAGTCTGGGATGCGGGCATCGGAATCGATTGGCAGGCAACAAGTGCGACACCATACCCTGTCGGCCGCGCGACGGCATAGGCCGGAAGCCCCACCCCGCCTCAGGCAGCGGCGCGCTCGCCGATCTGGGCACGGTAGGCCCGTGGCGACAGCCCGACCTCGGCCTTGAACTTGCGGGTGAACGCGCTCTGGTCGGTGAAACCGCAGGCCTGGCCGATGCTGGCGATGCTGTCCGGGCCATGCAGCAGGTGTACCGCCATCTGGATGCGCAGACGGGTCAGCACCTGCTGCGGGGTCATCTGGAACACCTTGCGGAAGGTGCGCTCCAGTTTGGATAGCGAGAACCCGGTGATGTCCAGCAGGGTCTGCATGCGCACGTTCTCGGCGTAATGCGCATTCAGATGTGCCAGCGCGAGGCGCAGCTGTTCGTACTGGGTGCCCAGGCTGTCCTTCTGGCCGAGGTCGCGCGAGATCCCGATCAGCCCGCGGATCTGCCCATCCACCAGCAGCGGCCGCTTGCAGGTCAGGCACCAGCCCGGCTCGCGGTTGGCGAACAGATGCAGTTCCATCAGGTTCTCGATGACCTTGCCCGCCAGCACCTGCTCATCCTGGGTGGCGTAATCGGCCCCCAGACCGGTTGGGTAAATCTCCGCTGCGGTGCGCCCGATCACGTCCTTGCGGGATTTCAGCCCCAGCCGACGCAGCATGGTCTGGTTGATGTGCGTATAGCGCCCGTCGCAGTCCTTCATGAAGAACAGGACGTCGGGGATCGCATCAAACAGGGCTTCGATGTCGGCGGGTTCAACGCGCATGCGGTCGGGAAGAACAGGGGAAGACGCGCCCAAGGATACCTGCCCGCACGCGCGTCACCCAGCGCCCGGGCGCCGCATGTGAAGCGCGGGTGCAAGCAGCGCCCGGTTTTCGCACCCTCGATTAACGCCCCGGCCGCCAGTGTGAGGCGATCCCCTTCCCGCCAGCTCCCGGAGTCGCCTCATGGCCGCCAGCAAGAAAAGCACGAAGAACGCCCCCGCACCCGCCACCGACGCCCGCGGCGAAGGGGATGAACTGCACCAGCGCGCGGGCAATGGCCATCCCGTCCTGACGACCAACCAGGGCATCCCGGTCGGTGACAACCAGAATTCGCTGCGGGCCACCCCGCGCGGGCCGACCCTGCTGGAAGACTTCATCCTGCGCGAGAAGATCACCCACTTCGACCATGAGCGCATCCCCGAGCGCATCGTGCATGCGCGCGGCAGCGCCGCACACGGCTACTTCGAACTTACCCGCTCGCTGGGTGAGTACACCCGCGCCCGGATCCTCAGCGAAGTCGGCGTGCGCACCCCCCTGTTCACCCGCTTCTCCACCGTGGCTGGCGGCGCCGGCTCGGTGGATACGCCGCGCGATGTGCGTGGCTTCGCGGTCAAGTTCTACACCAAGGAAGGCAACTGGGATCTGGTCGGCAACAACATCCCGGTGTTCTTCATCCAGGACGCGATCAAGTTCCCCGACCTGATCCATGCAGTGAAGATGGAGCCGGACCGTGCCTTCCCGCAGGCGGCCAGCGCGCACGACACCTTCTGGGATTTCGTCTCGCTGATGCCCGAATCGATGCACATGATCATGTGGGCGATGAGCGACCGCACGATCCCGCGCTCGCTGCGCACCATCGAAGGCTTCGGCATCCACAGCTTCCGGCTGATCAACGATGCCGGCGAGTCGACCTTCGTCAAATTCCACTGGCGGCCGAAGCTGGGCATCCAGTCCACGGTGTGGGACGAGGCGGTCAAGCTGCAGAGCGCGGACAACGATTTCCACCGGCGCGACCTGTTCGAGGCGATCACCGCCGGCGATTTCCCCGAGTGGGAGCTGGCGGTGCAGCTGTTCACCGAGGAACAGGCCGAGGCCTTCCCGTTCGACCACCTGGATTCGACCAAGATCATTCCCGAGTCGCTGGTGCCGCTGACCGTGATCGGACGGATGGTGCTGGACCGCTGGCCGGACAACTTCTTCGCCGAGACCGAGCAGGTCGCCTATTGCCCCGCCAACGTGCCGCCGGGCATCGACTTCAGCAACGATCCGCTGCTGCAGGGCCGCCTGTTCTCCTATCTGGATACCCAGCTCAGCCGCCTGGGTGGCCCGAATTTCCACCAGATCCCGGTCAACGCGCCCAAGTGCCCGTTCGCCAACCACCAGCGCGACGGCCACATGCAGATGAACATCCCGAAGGGCCGGGTCGCCTACGATCCGAGTTCGCTGCAGGGCGACAGCCCGCGTGAGAGCGTCGACGGCTTCCCCAGTCACGCCACCGCGCCCGATGACGGCCGCAAGGGCCGCGTGCGCGCGGAGAGCTTCGCCGATCACTACAGCCAGGCCCGCATGTTCTTCCGTAGCCTGGAGGCGCCGGAGCAGGCGCATCTGGCCTCGGCGCTGGTGTTCGAGCTGTCCAAGGTGGAGACGGTCAAGGTGCGCGAGCGCACCGTGAGCCACCTGCGCAACATCGACGATGCACTGGCCAAGCGCGTGGCCGACGGTCTGGCGATGCCAGCGCTGCCCGAGCCGGCCGCCACGCAGACCCCGGCGCAGGATTTCCCGAAGGCGCCGGAAGTGCGCATCATCGGCCGCACCAAGGACCTGCTCAAAGGCCGCTGCATCGGCATCCTGTTCGACGAAGGCTCCGACGCGGCCTTGATCGCCAACCTGCGCAAGGCGGCCGACAAGGCCGGGGCGAGCGTGAAGCTGGTCGCGCCGAAGATCGGTGGCGCCAAACTCAGCGACGGCAAGACGCTGGCCGCCGATGGTCAGCTGGCGGGCACGCCCTCGGTGGTGTTCGATGCGGTGGCCGTGGTGCTGAGCAACGACGCCGCCAAGAAGCTGAGCAGGGAATCGGCCGCGATCGATTTCGTCAGCGACGCCTGGGCCCATCTGAAGGCGATCGCCGCCGATGACGGCGCACAGGCGCTGCTGAAGGTTGCCCGGGTCGGCAACGATGCCGGGGTGGTCGAGGCCGAGGATGCCAAGGCCTTCCTCGCCGCCGCCGCTACCCGCCAGTGGGCCCGCGAACCGAAGGTGCGCACGCTCGCCTGAGCGGCGCTTTCGTCATCACCACACAGGAGCACGTCCATGCCACGGGGTGATAAATCCAGCTATACCGACACGCAGAAGCGCAAAGCCGGGCACATCGAGGAAAGCGAGAAAGACCAGGGGCGCAGCGGTGCCGCCGCCGAGCGCATCGCCTGGGCCACGGTCAACAAGCAGGATGGTGGCGGCAGGAAGGGCGGCAGCGCGAAGAAGACTGCAACCCGGACAACGAAAGCGTCGGCGACGAAGAAGGCAGCGGTAAAAAAGACCGCTGCACAGAAGGCTGCGACGAAAGCAGTGCCCAAGAAGGCCACCAGCAAGACCGTAAAGAAGGTGGCGAAGAAAGCGACGAAGAAGGCCGCGAAAAAGGCGACGCCAACACCCGCCGTCAAGAAGACCGTGAAAAAAGCGGCAAAGAAGACCGCTGCAAAGCAGGCCCCCCGAAAGGCAGCGTCGAAAACCGCCGCCGGGACGTCTGCGAAATAGGTACCAACGGGCGCCCGTAAAGGAGCCGCCAGCAACGCCTGATCTACACGCCGGGCCCTGCCGCGTGCTGCCTGAGGCAGCATGCGGCAGGGCGCAGGCAGTGCTGCTTACCGTTTCGCGGCGGCAGTGGGCTGCGCCGACGGCGTGACCGGCTTGGGCGCTACCGGCTTCGCCGGCAAGGGCATCGACTGCAGCCGGCGGATCGAGCCGATCGGCACGGCTTCTGCCCGCCGCTGCGCCGGCCACCACAGGAACACGAACGCGCTGCTGGATCCCAGCAGCTTCGCGGTGCCGGGAAGCGCGGCCGCGTCACCCGCGAGCACGACCTGCACGGGCGTACCGCCCTTCCCATCGAGGATCTTTTCGGCCGTGCTCAGGGCATACAGCGCCGCGCCGAATGCCATGAAGCAGACCACCGCAATGCACATGCCGGTCAGTGGGCGCAGCCCGGAGAATTCCCAGTTCATCCACGGCGATTCCGAGAACAGCATCCGCCATCCCCAGTGCCGCGCGCGCAGGCGTGCCACCTTGGCAGGGTTGCGCCGCCGCAGCGTCTCCGGCCAGCCCAGCACCACGGCAAGCAGGGCCCCCAGCAACAGGATCAACAGGTAGGCGGGATCGCGCAGCCCGGCGACCAGGAAATCACTGACCTGCAGGTAGTCCAGGATCGACAGCCGGAATTTGAAATAGAAAAAGAAGCTCGACCACAGCCCCAGCACGGAGAGGAACACATATCCCGCGCTCACCATCAAGGCCGGCTCCTGCCGCAGCAGGCGCCAGATCACGGCCACCATCGAATCTTCGTTGCCATGCGTGATCGGCAGCAACGACCAATCGGTCGGCGTCTGCTCGGCCGGGACATCCCCGTCAATGCTGCCCTCGTCCCTGCTGCCCATGCGCCCCTCCCCCGTTCGGCAGAGCATCGCGCACTTTGGCGATGGACGGAAGCGGGCCCGCCCCGGGTGTGCCCCGGTCGCCGCGGCCGCCATGCCGCCTCGCCTCACTGAACGCTGAAACTGGCCACCGTGGCGTGCTCGGTCCCTTCGATACGCAGGTCGATGGCGAAGCGGTCGCACAGCCGCTGCACGATCGCCAGGCCGAGCCCGAAACCGGCACTGCCCTCGCCCTTGGTGAACGGCCGCATGATCGCCTCGGGATCGCCCGCCAGGGCGGTGTTGCGGATCCGAAGCCGCCCGCTCGCCACCTCGATGCGCACCTCGCCCGAACGGGTATGCGCGAACGCGTTGCCAACCAGATTGGCCAGCAGCATGTGCAGCACCGGGCCCGGCACCGGCAGGCGCACGTCGGCCGGTACGTCGACCCGCACCTCCACCGGCTTGCCATCCAGCAGCGCGGCCTGCTCGACCACCACCTGTTCCAGCACCGGCAGCACCGCCAGTGGCATCGCATCCCGTTCCACGTACTCTTCGCGGGCCAGTGTCAGCAGGGTGATCACGGTCTGTTCGAGTTGACGCGCCGAATGCTGCACATGCGCGAGCTGCCGCCGCCCAGCCTCCGACAGGCCGGGTTCGCTGGCCAGCTGTTCGGTGGCACTGCGGATCACCGCCAGGGGCGTGCGCAGCTCATGGCTGGCATCACGGGTGAAGGCATGCTCGCGCGCAATGAAGGCACGCACGCGCCCGCTCAGATTGTCCAGGCCGCGGGCGAGCACGCCGACCTCGTCATCGGGGAAGTCCCCGGCGAACCCCACCGGCAACCTGTCCGGCGCCATGCCATCGACCAGCGCCGCCAGCTTAGACAAGGGACGCGTGGTACGTCGAGCCAGCCATGCGCCAGCCAGGAGGGCGATCATCACCACGGCCAGACCGGACCAGGCCAGCAGCGCCAGAATCTGGCTGCGCATCGGCCGCACCACCAGCTGCTGGCTGACCTCGGCGACCAGCCACCCCGGCGTACCTGCCCCGTCCGGCGTCACCGTCCGCAGGTGATAGTGCCGCCCCTGCGCACCGGCCATCTCGCGGCGCCACGGCTCGGCATCGAAGGCGGCCTTGAGATCGGACGGAAACGTGGCAGGGCTGTCGTGGATCGTCATGAAGGCGTTGCGCGGCGGCGACCACGTCCCACGGGTGGCCCGCTGATCCAACTGCAGCTGCGCTTCCTGCTCAAGCATCGCATCGAAGAAGCGATCCTCCACGCTGTACACGAATACCGCCACGTACAGGCCGAACAGGCCGGCCACCGCCAGCGCGAACACCGCGAAGGCCAGCATCAACCGGTTGCGCAGGCGATGCACCCGTGCCGTCATGCATCGGCCTCCAGCTTGAAGCCGACATCGTGCACGGTCCTGAGCATCGGCCGCTTGAACGGTTTGTCCAACGCCTGGCGCAGCAGGTAAAGATGCGAGCGCAGCGGATCCGACGGCGGCGCCTCATCGCCCCAGAGACGCCGGATCAACTCGCTGCGGGTCACCGTGCGCGGCCAGGCTTCGGCGAGCAGCACCAGCAGCCGATAGGCGGTCTGCGGCAACTCGATCGCCTGCTCACCGCGGCACACGGCGCCGCTACGGCGGTCGATGCCGAGGGACCCGATACGCAGCACACGCCCGTCGCGTCGGCCGTGTCGATGGGCCAATGCCAGGCATCGCGCCAGCAGTTCCTCGCCTGCGAACGGTTTGACCAGGTAATCATCGGCACCGGCCTGGAAGCCGATCAGCTTGTCGGCCAGCGTGTCGCGCGCGGTCAGCATCAGGATCGGGATGTGACGGTCGGCCTGCTCACGCAGATGGCTGCACACGCGCAGGCCATCCATGCCCGGGAGGGTGAGGTCCAGCACCAGCACATCCGGCGGCGCTTCCAGCGCCATCTGCAGGCCGCTGCGGCCATCGGCGGCGAAGGCCACGCGATGGCCGCGGGCCTCCAGCAGCGTGGCCATGCCGGCGCGCAGCGCCGGGTTGTCCTCGATCACCAGGATGTGCAGGCCATCGTCCATGGGTCAGCCTTCGATCGTGTCCTTGAGCTGCTTAGCTTCGGCCATGTCCGGGTGGGTTTCCAGCAGTTTGCCGAGTACCGTGCGCGCCTGGGCCACCTCGCCCAGCCGCCAATGCGCCTGTGCGATGCCGAGCGGCAGCTGCGGTTCGCTCATGTACGGGGCCGCCAGCTGCATGATCGACAGCGCGTCACGTACCGCCGCATCGTCCTGCGCGGCCTGCAGCTGGTAGTAGCCGAGCACGCCGATCAGCTGATCGTGATAGCCCGTACGATTGCTGGCCAGCTCGCGCTTGACCGCCTCCCCTTCACCGGCCAGCAGGCGCTGCACCAACGCCATGCTGGCCTCATCGCGCCACGGCGTGCGCGCGATCGGCGTGCGGCCGGTGGCCCGCACGATCGCCTCGGCGACCGCCGGTGTCGAATACGGGTTCTGCCCGGTGATCAGGCGTCCGTCCACCACCAGTCTGGGCATCATCAGCGGCGCCTGTTCCCAGCGCGCGCCGCGCTCGCGCAGGGCCGTCTCCAGCAGGAACGGGAACTCCTTCGCCCAGCGCTTGCCGAACACGCCCTCCTCTGCGTTGGTGAAGCCGGTCATGCGCCGCCCGGCGACCAGCAGCGCTCCGTCTGCCAGCCGCACGTCCACCAGCGCAGCCGGGCCGTGACAGACCGCCGCGACCACCGCGCCGCGATCGTACATCGTGCCCAGCAGACCGCGCAGTGCGGCATCGGCGGGCAGATCGAACATCGCCCCCTTGCCCCCGACCACGTAGACGGCCGCATAGTCGGCCGCCCGGAGGGTGGCGGTGGCGCGGGTGTCGGCCAGCAACGCGGCCGCAGCCGGATCAGCAAGGACCCGTGCATTGAAGGGCTCCTTGGCATCGAACTTGTCGGCCTCCACCGGCCCGCCGCGTGGGCTGGCCACCTGCACGGCCAGGCCGTTGTCGCGGAAGATCAGGTAGGCCTGGGCGAATTCGTCCATCTCGAACCCGGGGCGGGTCTTGCCCTGGTCGCGGCCCTCGCCGCTGACCACGATGAGCACCGTCTCGGCCGCTGCCGGGCCGGCGTGGAGCGAGGGAACGGCCAGCAACAAGGCCAGCACAGCACCGGTACGGCGCAACAGGGACAGCATCATGGGCGGCACTCCTTGGGAAAGTGATCCCAGCCTGCGCGCCGGATGTGAATCAGATTTCAAGCCCGCCTGGGCGTGCACACAGCTGAACAACCCGGCGGCCGAGTGCCGTGTCGATGGCTCCATCGGCCCGAAGATGCGAAAATCCCTCCCCCTCCAGGGCAGGCCCCGCGCCAGCCGATTCCCGAGATACCGTGAAGACCCCCCAAGGCTTGCAGGCGCTGATCGACGACGGCGTGATCGATGAAGTGCTCCGCCCGCTCAAAAGCGGCAAGGAAGCAGCGGTATACGTGGTCCGCAGCGGCGACGATGTGCGCTGCGCGAAGGTCTACAAAGACATGGCGCAGCGCAGCTTCCAGCAGCGCGTGCAGTACCAGGAAGGCCGCAAGGTCCGTGGCAGCCGCGAAGCGCGCGCCGTGGGCAAGGCCAGCAACTACGGCCGCAAGCAGCAGGAAGCGGCCTGGAAGAACACCGAAGTCGATGCGCTGTACCAGCTGCGCGATGCCGGCGTGCGCGTACCCGAGCCGTATGGCTACTTCCACGGCGTGCTGGTGATGGAGCTGGTCACCGATGCCGAGGGTTATTCCGCCGCGCGCCTGGGTGAGGTTGAACTGAGCCCGGAGCAGGCACGCCAGTTCCACCAGATCCTGGTCCGCCAGGTGGTGCGCATGCTGTGCTGCGGCCTGATCCACGGCGATCTGTCGCCGTACAACGTGCTGGTTGGCCCGGAAGGCCCGGTGGTGATCGATTTCCCGCAGGTGGTCAGTGCGGCGGGCAACAATGCCGCACGCACGATGCTGCTGCGCGACGTCAACAACCTCACCGCGTACCTGGGCCGCTGGGCGCCGGAGCTGCTGGAGACCTGGTACGGCGAGGAGATGTGGGCGCTGTTCGAGGCTGGCGATCTGCTACCGGACAGCGTGCTGACCGGTGAATTCGAGCAGGATGAAAGCAGCATCGATCTGGATGGCGTACGCCATGCCATCAACGATGCGCGCGAAGAAGCGCTGATCCGCCAGCAGGGTCGCGAAGCCGCCGAAGAAAACGACGACTGAGCGGGGCGCGCCGCTGCGTCGGGCGGCCGGATCGGCATGAGAAAAGCCCCGCCGATGCGGGGCTTTTCTGTATTACTCAGCGCGCAGGGGCCGTCATGCTGCCTGCAGTGTCGCCGGGCGACGCAGGCTTGCCGCGCTGTTGTCCAGCTTGAACACCGCCACCGATTCGGTCAGTGCATACGCCTGTTCTTCCAGCGCGCGGCTGGCGGCGGTGGCTTCTTCCACCAGCGCAGCGTTCTGCTGGGTCACCTGGTCCATCTGCACGACCACCTGGTTGACCTGCTCGATGCCGGCGGCCTGTTCCTTGGTCGCGGCGGCAATGTCGCTCATCAGCTGATTGGTGCGCGAGCTGGCCTGGGTCAGGCGGGCGATCGCCGCTTCGGACTGCACGGTGACGCTCAGCCCGGTCTTGACCTTGCTGCTGGACTCATCGATCAGGTCTTTGATCTCCTTGGCCGCCGTGCCGGCGCGCTGCGCCAGCGTGCGTACCTCGGTCGCCACGACCGCGAAGCCGCGTCCGTTCTCACCGGCACGGGCCGCTTCAACGGCCGCGTTCAGGGCAAGGATGTTGGTCTGGAAGGCGATGCCGTCGATCACCGAGGAAATCTCGGCGATACGCGCCGAGGACTGGTCGATCTCGCTCATCACCGCGGCCATCTGCGCGATCGCCTGCTCGGTCGCCTTGACCGCCGCACCCGCCGCATGGGCTTCATGGTCGGCCTGGTTGGCCAGCTCGGCGTTCTGCCGGACCGTGGAGGTCAGCTCCTCCATCGAGGCCGCCGCTTCTTCCAGGTTGGCTGCCTGCTGCTCGGTCCGGCGCGACAGGTCATGGTGGCCGGCCGCCAGTTCCTGCGCGGCATCGTTGATGCTGCCGGCCGCGCCCTGGATCTGCTGCACGATACCGGTCAGCTGCACCGCGGTGACATTGGCATCGTCGCGCATCTGCGCGAACACACCTTCGTAGTGGCCATCCATCCGCGAGGTCAGATCGCCGGTGGAGATCGCGCGCAGCACCTGCGACAGGTCGGCGATGCTGGCCTGCGAGCTGGCCATCATCCCGTTGAGCTGGGCGACCATCGCGCGGAACTGGAACTGGAACGCCGGCGCATCGCCGCGCACGGAGAAGTCGCCGGCACGGGCAGCCGAGGCCAGTGTCTCGATCTGCTGGTTGATCGCCATCAGGCTGGCCTTGACGGTGGCCATGGTGGTGGTCAGCACGGCCTTCTCGCCCGGGTAGCTGTCCAGATCACGGCTCAGGTCGCCGATGGCGTAGCGCTGCATCACCTCGACCATGTGGAACTCGACGGCCACGTGCGAACCGACCAGCTCGTTGGTGGCGCGGATCATCCGACCGAAGTCGCCCGGGAAGGCCGTTTCGTCCATGCGATGGCTGATGGCACCGGCCTCATGCTGGCGGGCCATGTCCAGCTGCGCGGTGATCGCGCCCTGGACGCTCTGGCGAACGGTGGCCATTGCGTTGCCAAGCTGGGTGAGCTCATCGCGGCCGCCCAGATGGACGTCATGGGCCAGATCACCCTTGGCCATCCGGGTGGCCAGGCCGACGGCGCGCGCCAGCGGACCGGTCAGGCTGCGCCCGATCAGCACGGAGGCGGCGATGCCGACCACCAGCGCGATCGCGCCCAGCACCAGCAGCTGCAGCAGGGTCCGCTCGCCCAACCGGATCGCTTCGGCAGCGGCCTGGCGGCTTTCCTTTTCCTCGTAGACCACGCCATCGCTGAGCGCCTGGTTCCAGCCATTGGCAGCGGCCTGCACGGCACCCAGGGTGAGGGCCGTGGCAGCGGCAACATCGCCCTGCTGCAGCTGTTCGCTCATCTGCTTGTTGAGCGGACGCGCCACCGCGCGGGCGGCCGCGATGGCGTCACCGACGGCCTTGTCTTCCGGCTGCGCGGGCAAGGCCTGGTAGGCGGCCCAGCTGGCTTCATAGCGCGCGACCAGCGCGGCGATGCGCGCCTCATCCTCGGCCAGACCGTCGCCCTGGCGGAGCAGCATCTCCCGGCGCACGACCATCATCTGGTTGTTGGCATCGAGCATGTCCGAGAGCAGCCGCACCTTGGCCACGTTGACCTCGACCACCTGCTGCATCGCGCGCTTCTGTACCGCGCTACCGGTGGCGCCGGTGGCGACGACGGCCGCGACCAGCAGCAACAACAGGCCAAAGCCCATACCTAGACGCCAGACAACGCTGACCTTCCGCAAAAATTCCATGAGACATCCGAAAACGTGGGGGGTGGGCTGGTATCGGCGTCAGACCCAGCGCCTTGACCGACGGCCGTGAGCCCGCTGTGAATGGATTCACATAACCTCGGCGTTGCTCCCGCGTCGCCGCTCAGCCCCCCGTCAGGGTTTTCACGGCAAGTGCGCACGCCCGGCAGGCATGGTGGAAACACGTTCCCGCTGGAGTTGCCGATGTCCCTTCGCCTGCACCGTATCGCCCGCCTCACCGCGCTCGCCCTCGCCCTGGGGGTCTGCTCCGGTTGGGCGGTCGCACAGACGGCACCCGCGCCCGCCGCGATCCCGGACGCCGACGCGACGCCGCTGGCGACCGGGCCACGCTCGGATCTGCATGCGCAGGTGCTGCTGGACCGCGCGCACTTCTCCCCCGGCCAGATCGATGGGGAGCGCGGCTCCAACCAGAAGCGCGCCGTGTCCGGCTTCCAGGCTGCCCGCGGGCTGAAGGTCAGTGGGGAGCTGGACGATGCCACCTGGCAGGCGCTGCAGCCCGATGCCGCCCCGCCGCTGGTGCGCTACACGCTCACCGCGGAAGACGTGGCCGGTCCGTTCCAGCCGGTGCCCAAGGGTCCGGCCGCGCAGGCCAAGCTGAAAACCCTGGGCTTCGGTTCGATCGAAGAAGCGCTGGGCGAACGCTTCCACGCCTCTCCCGAGCTGTTGAAGACGCTCAATCCCGGCGTCGACCTGGGCAAGGCCGGCAGCGTGATCCAGGTGCCCAACATCGCGGCCGCCCCGCTGCCGAAGGCCAGCAAGCTGGTGATCGACAAATCCGACTCCACGCTGCGGCTGTTCGATACGGACGGCAAGGTCTACGCGCAGTTCCCGGTGTCCTCGGGCAGCAAGCATGACCCGCTGCCGATCGGGAAATGGAAGATCCTCGGCATCTCCCGCGATCCCACCTTCCACTACAACCCTAAACTGTTCTGGGATGCCAAGGCGGGCGACAGCAAGGCGGTCCTGCCGCCGGGCCCGAACAATCCGGTCGGCGTGGTGTGGATCGACATCTCCAAGCCCCACTACGGCCTGCACGGCACGCCCGAACCCGGCCATGTCGGCAAGACCGAATCGCACGGCTGTGTGCGCATGACCAACTGGGATGCGCTGCAGGTCGCCGCCGCGGTCGATGCCTCGGTACCGGTCGTGATGCAGGAGTAAGCCATGAAGACCTTTCGACTGCTGGCCGTGGGACTGGTGATCGGCGTGGTCGGTTACTGGCTGCTGGGGCCGGGCCCCTCATCCCGGCTCGGCGCCGCCGAACCGGCCAAGGTGGGCTCGGCCACGAGTTCGGCCCGTGCTGCGCTTGATGCCCCGCCGCCTACGCCGGCCACGACGCCGGTGCCCACCGGCACCTCAGCCACACCGCCCGCGCCGGACGCGGGCAGTGCCGCACCCGCACCGGCGAGCGCGGCCGGAGCGCTGCTGCTGCCCGTGCAGGGCATCGGTGCGGATCAGCTGCAGGACACCTTCACCGATGCGCGCAGCGAAGGCCGCGTGCATGATGCGATCGACATCCTGGCGCCAAACGGGACGCCGGTGCTGGCCGTCGCAGACGGGACGGTGGAGAAACTGTTCGACAGCGTGCGGGGCGGACTGACGGTGTACCAGTTCGAACCAAGCGGCCGTTACTGTTACTACTACGCGCATCTGGACCGCTATGCCGATGGGCTGGCCGAGAAGAAGACGATCAAGCGCGGTGAGGTGATCGGCTATGTCGGCAGCACCGGCAATGCGAGTCCCGAGGCGCCCCACCTGCATTTCGAAATCCATGTACTGGGTCCGGAAAAGCAGTGGTGGAAAGGTGAATCAATCAATCCGTATCCCGTGTTGAAGGGGCAGCAGGCCCTTTGATCAACGCGCACCGGGGGGAGCGTCCCGGATCGCCCGCGCCAGTTGCCAGGCGCGCCCGCGCAGTGCATCCAGGCGCTCATTGAGTTCCCCCGCGTCTGCGCGCCACTGGAAGTGGCCGTTGCTGTAATCCATGCCCAACGCAACATCATTGAACGACCCCATGCCGCCATAGGCGCGCAGCACGCTCTCCGGCGCGCCTGGATCGCCCTGCTCAAGCTGGGTGATGACCCGCTGCATCCAGTCGGCCCAGTGGGTTTCCCCGTCGCCGCGCAACAGCGCTTCAAGCTCGGACACCACCGCATGCAACGCGCGGTCCGCGCTGCTCATGCCGGTGGCCACGTGATCTTCAGACACCCGGTCTGCCCTGCTGATTGGTGAGGTGCGCAGCATGCCATGGCCCCGCGCTGGCGGGCGTGGTCACTGCGGTCCGATGGCTGCGGGCAACCAGTAAAACTACTGGCGCGAATACGGGAAATTGCCGTTGCCCCGCGCATCGACGCGGCGGACACTGCGTGCTGAAGGCATGCCCCCCTCCCCTGCGGTCTGGAGACACCTGTGATGATGCTCGCGCACCGCGTTGCCCTGCTCCTTCTGTGCGGCGCTGTCGCCGCAAGTGCCGTCGCGGCGCAGGATCTGCCCGCCACCGCGCCGGATCGTTTCGCGATGCTGGACCGCAATGGCGACGGCAAGGTCAGTCGCGATGAGTACGACGGAGATGCCTTCTTCCGCCTGGTCGATGCGGATCACAATTACCGGGTGAGCGTGGAGGAAGTGCAGGCGGTGCTCGGCCCGCAACGTGATGGCGAGTTCTCGGCAGCCGAATGGGTCCGCATCGCCGACCTCAACGGCGACGGCGAATTGAGTGCCGAGGAGATGCGTCGCTCATCGCAGATGCGTTTCCAGACCCTGGATGCCAACCACGATGAGAATCTGGAACTGTCGGAACTGCAGATGGGCATCGGCCGGCGCTGACCCCGGCTTGGCAACGAAAAAGCCCCGCTTGCGCGGGGCTTTTCTTTACGCCTTACACCGTTACGCCATACCGGGCATGGCCCGGCACTACGCGCCTGATCAGGCGAACGGATCCTGCAGGACCATGGTGTGGTCGCGGTCCGGGCCGGTGGAGACGATGCTGACCGGGCAACCGGCCAGCTCTTCCAGCGCGCGCAGGTAAGCGCGGGCGGCCGGCGGCAGGTCGTCCCAGTTGGTGATGCCGTGGGTGTTCTCGGTCCAGCCCGGGAACTCCAGGTACACCGGCGTGCATTCTTCCCAGCCCTGCGCGTCCAGCGGGGCGTATTCGGTACGCTTGCCGCGGTATTCGTAGGCGATGCAGACCTTCAGCTTTTCCATGCCGTCGAGCACGTCGAGCTTGGTGATGCACAGGCCGCTGATGCCGTTGATGGCGACGGCGCGCTTGAGCGCGACGATGTCCATCCAGCCGCAACGACGCGGGCGGCCGGTCGAGGCGCCGTACTCGGCACCGCGGTCGCGGATGCCCTGGCCGACTTCATCGTCCAGCTCCGTCGGGAACGGGCCACCGCCGACGCGGGTCGCGTAGGCCTTGGCGATACCCAGCACGTAATCGATCGCGTCCGCGCCGACGCCGGCACCGGCCAGCGCGCCGCCAACGGTGGTGTTGGAGCTGGTGACGTACGGGTAGGTGCCGTGGTCGATGTCCAGCAGGGCGCCCTGGGCGCCTTCGAACAGCACGCGCTTACCCTGCTTGCGCAGGTCGTGCAGGATGCCGGCAACGTCGGACTTCATCGGCTCGACGTATTCGCCGAAGGCCAGCGCTTCGTCGTAGGTCTTCTGGAAGTCGACCGCGTCGGTCTTGAGGTAATTGGTCAGCACGAAGTTGTGGTAATCCAGCGCGGTACGCAGGAGTTCTTCCAGCTGGGCCGGGTAATGCAGGTCGGCGATGCGGATGCCGCGACGCGCCACCTTGTCTTCATACGCCGGGCCGATGCCACGGCCGGTGGTGCCGATCGCCTTGCCGCCGGCAGCGCGTTCGCGCGCCTGGTCCAGGGCGAT
>Ga0160473_100241_pt1 | contig 46416 bp, 43 predicted proteins | sample HID1975I_E11MG_FD_108217 | JGI IMG/M metagenome (GOLD analysis project Ga0160473, IMG submission 108217) | Enriched soil microbial communities from UW Madison campus, WI, USA - HID1975I_E11 MG | ecosystem: Environmental > Terrestrial > Soil > Unclassified | place: USA: Madison, Wisconsin... | reverse complement strand
TCGTCGACGATGATCGACTGCACTTCCGCCGGCGCCATCGCGTTGATGACGAAGTTGGCCGGGTTCTCGTTCCACAGCACGATATCCACGCGCTCGCCATTGAGCTCGTTGGACACCGCCTGCACGCGCGAACCGCGCATGCCGATGCAGGCGCCGATCGGATCGGTGCGCGCGTCGTGCGCGATCACCGCGATCTTGGCGCGGTCGCCCGGATCGCGGGCGCAACCCTTGATCTCGACCAGGCCCTGGCCCACTTCCGGCACTTCGAGCTTGAACAGCTCGATCATGAATTCCGGCGCAGCGCGGCTGATGAACAGCTGCGGGCCACGCGGTTCGGAGCGCACTTCAGCCAGGTAGCCGCGAACGCGGTCGCCGGCGCGCAGCACGTCGCGCGGAATGCCCTTGTCCTTCGGGATGAAGCCTTCGGCGTTGCCACCGAGGTCGACGTAGATGTTGCCGCGCTCGGCGCGCTTGACCACGCCGGTGATCAGCTCGCCCACGCGATCCTTCCACGCATCCACCACCTGCTGGCGCTCGGCTTCGCGCACGCGCTGGACGATGACCTGCTTGGCGGCCTGGGCCGCGATACGGCCGAAGTCCGGGTTCTCGATCTGCTCTTCGATGAAGTCGCCCAGCTCGACGCCGTCGGCCTCTTCCACCGCATCCATCATGCGGATCTGGCGGTCCGGCGAATCCATCACCACGTCATCGGCCACCACTTCCCAGCGGCGGAAGGTTTCGTAGTTGCCATCCTTGTGGTCGATCGACACGCGGGTCAAAACGTCCTGGTCCGGGTAGCGCTTCTTCGCCGCCGAAGCCAGGGCGGCCTCGATCGCGTCGAAGATCACTTCACGCGGCACGCCCTTTTCATTGGCCACCGCGTCCACTACCAGCAAAAGTTCCTTGCTCATTTGGTCACTCCGCGCGCGGCTTTTGGGCCGCCGACTCGTTGGATGGTTTCTTCTTGCCCGGGGCCGCCTTCTTCGGTCCCGGCTTGTTCGGTTTCTGCGGGGCCAGCCCCAGCGCGACCCAGTCCGGCAGGATCCGCGCCTTGTCGATGTTGTCGAAGGCCACCGCGATTTCGGCGCCGTCAACCTCGAACACGACCTGCCCGGCCGCCTCGTCCACCCGCGCGATCACGCCCTGCAGGCGACGGCGGTTGTTCTGCGCCAGCTTCAGCCCGACCTTCGCCGACTCGCCAGCGTGGCGCGCGAACTGGCCCAGGGTGAACAGCGGGCGATCCACACCCGGCGACGACACCTCCAGGGTGTAGTTGCCGCTGATCGGGTCTTCCACGTCGAGCTGCGCGGATACTTCGCGGCTCACCCGCTCGCAGTCATCGATATTGACGATGCGATCGGGCTGTTCGGCCACGGGCACGTCGATGTACAGCCGCAACGTCGCACTGCCGGGGGCCGGCAGGTACTCGGCACCCAGCAGTTCCAGCCCCAGCGCTTCCACGGTGGGCGCCAGCAGGTCGGCGATTTCAGTAGCCTTGTCGCTCACAGCTGACCTCGGTTAATGGGTACGAAACCAGCAAATTCCAGTCTCGGGAAACAACAAGGGGCCCATGGGGCCCCTTGCGAGTGTGCCCGGCCTCTTCGGGCCGGCGTGGCGGCGGGAACGTGGCTGCCACGGCTCGGAACCGGCAACCAGGCCCGGCAAGGGCCGATCGGGGTTCCGCCAGCGGCAGCTGGATCCGGCCGGCCTGTGTAGGCGCCAGCCCTGGAACGCTGTCCGCAAGAGCCCATTATGGTACGGCCTGCCCTACCCCATGGCAACCCTGGGGTTTGCCTCGCCCGGACGTGGCGGCCTCAGTGCGGTGTCGCCACGCCCTGGGCCATGACCGCGCCGGCCTTCGATTCGGAATGCACCATGTTGGCCAGCGACACCATGCCGACCAGGCGCTTGTCCGCGTCCAGCACCGGCAAGCGCCGCACCGCCAGGCTGGCCATGTTGCGCGCGATCGCCTCGACGTCATCGCTTGCGTAGCAGTACTTCACCGCAGGCGACATGACATCACCCACGCGACGGCCATCGATGTCGCCCTCGGCCACCGCACGCACCACGATGTCGCGATCGGTGAGCATGCCTACCAGGCGATCGTTGTCGCGCACCGGCAGGCTGCCAATGCTCAGCTGCCGCATCAGGTCGGCGGCTTCGCGCAAGGTTTGGTCCGGACGCACGGTATGCACGTCGCGGCTCATGATGCTCTCGATGATCATCGGCAGGTCTCCGGGGAAAGAGCCGGCAAGATGCATGCATCCAGGTGTGTGCGCGATGAGCCCGGCGTGATCGAGGCATCAACATGGTTGCAGGCTCCCCGCACACGCGATGGGCCTGTTGGGCGAAGCGCAAAACAAAAACGGCGGATCCGTTTCCGGATCCGCCGCTTCGTTTTTTCTACTGCGTCTGCATCGCGAACGATGCAGTGCTTATGTGGTAGCGGGGGCAGGATTTGAACCTGCGACCTTCGGGTTATGAGCCCGACGAGCTGCCAGACTGCTCCACCCCGCAGCAGAGAAAGAGATTATGACGATACAGGCGACCTATTGCAAGCCCTGAAACCGTCTTTTTACCAAATCATGCCAAATGCGCGAATGCGCGCTGGCACCACACCATGATCGGATTCCACGCCAGGCCCAGTGCGAGCAGTGCAAGCGAGTTCACGCCCAGCACGACACCGAGCACGCGATCGTTGTTCGCAGGCAACGGCTCGCCCACCGGCTCGTCGAAATACATCACCTTGATCACGCGCAGGTAGTAGTAAGCGCCGATCACCGCACACAGCACGCCGAGGATCGCCAGCCAGATCATGCCGGCCTGCACCGCTGCACCGAGCACGGCCAGCTTGCTCCAGAAGCCGAGGAACGGCGGCACGCCTGCGAGCGAAGCCATGATGCACAGCACCAGGCCGGCCATCCACGGATTGCGCGCGTTCAGACCCTTGAAGTCGTCGATGTTCTCGGCTTCGAAACCACTGCGCGACAGCGCGATGATCGCGCCGAACGAAGCGGTCGACATGATCGCGTAGCTGATCGCGTAGAACATGGCCGCGGCAAAGCCGCGCTCGCCGCCACCGGCCACCGCCATCAGCAGGAAGCCGATATGCGAGACGGTCGAATACGCCAGCAAGCGCTTGAGGTTGCTCTGCGCAATGGCCATCAGGTTGCCGATCACCAGCGACAGCGCCGCCAGCGCGCCAATCAACAGGCTCCACTGCTGCGACAGCGGGCCCACGCCCACTTCCAGCAAACGGTATGCCATGCCGAACGCCGCCAGCTTCGGTGCCGAGCTGATGAACAGCGCGATCGGCGCCGGCGCGCCCTGGTAGACGTCCGGCAGCCACATGTGGAAGGGCGCCGCGCCCAGCTTGAACGCCACGCCGGCGATCATGAAGATCGTGCCGGTGAGCAGCAGCACCTTCTCCGGCGAACCGTCGATGGCATCGTGGATGCCCGCCAGGCTCAGCGTGCCGGTGGCGCCATAGATCAGCGACATGCCGTACAGCAGCAGGCCCGAAGCCAGCGAACCCAGCACGATGTACTTCATCGCCGCTTCGGTCGCCAGGCCGTTGTCGCGATTGGAGGCGACCAGCGCGTAGGAGCAAAGGGCCAGCAGTTCCAGGCCCAGGTAGACCATCAGCAGGCTGCCGGCGGAGACCAGGATCATCATGCCGGAGGTCGCGAACAGCACCAGCACCGGGATCTCGCCCTGGAACAGGTTGCGCTCGCGCAGGTAGCTCCAGCCGTAGACCAGGCTCAGGCCACTGACCACCACGATCACGGTCTTCATCACGTCCGCGGCGGTGTCACGCACGAACATGCCGCTGAAGATCTCGCCCTGGCCGCCGGTGCCGGTGGCCAGCATGGCCAGCACGATGGCGAGGATCGCGACCGAGATCAGGTGGGTCCAGACCTTGTGCCGCTGGTCGATGAAAAGATCGATCATCAGCAGGGCGAAGGCGCCGCCGATCAGCACCAGCTCGGGAGCGAGCGGTGCCAGGTCGGCCGTGGTCAACGACAAGGGCGTCGGGGTGGTCATCATCATTCCTGTTTCAATTCTTGCGGCGGCCCGTCAGAGCTTGCTCACGGCGATCTGCGTCGCCAGCTTCGCAATCGACGGTTCCATCAGGTCGGTCAACGGCTTGGGATAGACGCCCAGGGCCAGCACGCCGATGGCGAACACGCCCAGCACGAAGGCTTCGCGGCCATTGATGTCCTTCAGCTCGGCGACGTGGGCATTGGCCACTTCGCCAAAGAACACGCGCTTGTACAGCCACAGCGTATAGGCCGCGGTGATCACCAGGGTGGTGGCCGCGCCGAACGCAATGAACGGATGCATCTGGAAGCTCGCCATGATCACCATGAACTCGCCCACGAAACCGCTGGTGCCCGGCAGGCCGGCATTGGCCATGAAGAACAGCATGGCGAAGGTGGCAAACCAGGGCATCACGTTGACCACGCCGCCGTAATCGGCGATGCGGCGGGTATGCATGCGGTCGTACAGCACGCCGATGCAGGTAAACATCGCACCGGAGACGAAGCCGTGCGACACCATCTGCACCATCGCGCCCTGCAGGCCGAGGCGCGCGGCATCCACGCTGCCGTAATCACGGACCAGGGTGAAGGCGATGAAGGTACCCAGGGTGACGAAGCCCATGTGCGCGATCGAGGAATACGCCACCAGCTTCTTCATGTCGTCCTGGACCAGGGCGACCAGGCCGACGTAGATCACCGCGATCAGCGACAGCGCGATCACCACCCAGGCGAAGTGGTTGCTGGCGTCGGGCACGATCGGCAGGTTGAAGCGCAGGAAGCCGTAGCCACCGATCTTCAGCGCGATGGCGGCCAGGATCACCGAACCGGCGGTCGGCGCTTCGACGTGCGCGTCCGGCAGCCAGGTGTGCACCGGGAACATCGGCACCTTGACCGCGAAGGCGATCAGGAAGGCGAAGAAGATCCAGGTCTGTTCCTTGGCGGTGAGCTGGATCGCGTACAGGTCGGCGAGCTGGAAGCTGCCGCCCTTCAGGTACAGGTAGATCAGCGCCACCAGCATCAGCACCGAGCCGAGGAAGGTGTACAGGAAGAACTTGATCGCGGCATAGATGCGGCGCGGGCCGCCCCACACGCCGATGATCAGGAACATCGGGATCAGCATCGCCTCGAAGAACACGTAGAACAGCATCGCGTCGGTCGCCGCGAAGATGCCCACGGTCACGCCGGACAGGATCAGGAAGGCGGCGACGTACTGGTTGACGCGCTTTTCGATCACGCCCCAGGCACCGATCAGCGCCAGCACGGTCATCAGCGTGGTCAACACGATCAGCGCGATGGCGATGCCATCCACGCCCAGGTTGTAGCCGATGTTGTAGGCCGGGATCCACGCATGCAGCTCGACGAACTGCAGCGCATCGTTGCTGCGGTCATAACCGCTCAGCAGCGACAGGCTGGCGAGGAAGGTCACCACCGCGACCAGCAGCGACGCCCAGCGGGCGGTTTGCGCATTGCGCAGGGCGAGGATCAAGGCGCCGCCGATGATCGGCAGCCAGATCAGGACACTCAGTAGGGGCCAGTTCGACACGTCTTCTTATTCCGTACAGGTCAACGCCAGAAAGGCATCAGTACCGCCAGCAAGGCGATCAAACCGATGATCATCGCGAAGGCGTAGTGGTAGAGGAAACCGGATTGCGTGCGACGCAGCAGGTTGGCCGCCAGGTCGACCACGCGGGCCGAACCGTTGACCACCACGCCATCGACCAGGTTGCTGTCGATTGCGCGGGACACCTTACCCAGGCGGACACCGCCGCCGGCGAAGCCGTTGATCCAGAGCTTGTCGAAACCGTACTTCTCTTCGAGGATCCGCACCGGCAGGGCGAACACCTTGCGCGCCTTGGTGGCCAGGTCCGGCTTCCACAGGTACAGCAAGGCCGCCAGCAGGAAGCCAGCCAGGGTCAGCCAGAACGGCCAGGCGCTCATGCCATGGGTGGCGTACTCGACCGGACCATGCCAGAACTCCTCGCCCACTTCGGCAACGGTGTTGTGGGCGGGATTGTAGAAATCGATCACGCCGCTGAAGAACGTCGTTTCCTGGCCCGGCACCGTTTCGGCCGCGCGCTTGCCCATCCAGTCGGTGCCGAACAGCATCGGACCGGAGGTGATGAAGCCGATCGCGATCGACGGGATCGCCAGCAGGATCAACGGCAGGGTCACCACCCACGGCGACTCGTGCGGCTCGTGCGCGCCATGGCCATGGCCGTGGTCGTCGTGATGGCCGTGGTCATCGTGGGCGTGGCCGTCATGGGCGTGGTCGTCGTGCGCGTGTGCGGCATGACCATGATCGTCATGTGCGTCGCGGAAACGCTCCTTGCCGTGGAAGGTCATGAACAGCAGGCGGAAGCTGTAGAAGCTGGTGACCAGCACGCCACCCAGCACGGCCCAGTAGCCGTACGTCGCCACCCAGTTGTTGGCGTGGTGGGCGTGGATCTCGGCCGCCTCGATGATGGTGTCCTTCGAGTAGAAGCCGGAGAAGAACGGCGTACCGACCAGGGCCAGGGTACCGATGACGCTGGTCCAGTAGGTGATCGGCATGTACTTGCGCAGGCCGCCCATCTTGCGCATGTCCTGCTCGTGGTGCATGCCGATGATGACCGAGCCGGCCGCCAGGAACAGCAGCGCCTTGAAGAAGGCATGGGTCATCAGGTGGAACACCGCCGCCGAGTACGCCGACACGCCCAGCGCGACAGTCATGTAACCCAGCTGCGACAGGGTCGAGTACGCGACCACGCGCTTGATGTCGTTCTGCACGATGCCGATCAGGCCGGTGAAGAACGCGGTGGTGGCGCCGACGAACAGCACGAAGTTCAGCGCAGTTTCCGACAGCTCGAACAGCGGCGACATGCGCGCCACCATGAAGATGCCGGCGGTGACCATGGTCGCGGCGTGGATCAGGGCCGAGATCGGGGTCGGGCCTTCCATCGAATCGGGCAGCCACACGTGCAGCGGCACCTGTGCGGACTTGCCCATCGCGCCGATGAACAGGCAGATGCAGATCATCGTGGCCACCGACCACACCATCGGCTGGCTCAGCAGCGCGAAGTGCTGGCCGAACAGGTCCAGCGAGCCGTCCCACAGCTGGATAGCCGCCTGCGGGCTGCCGAGCACGCCGGCATTGGCGAACACGGTGGCGTAATCGAGGGTGCCGAACACCCACAACACGCCGGCGATGCCGAGGATGAAGCCGAAGTCGCCGACGCGATTGACCAGGAACGCCTTCATGTTGGCGAACACCGCCGTCGGGCGCTTGAACCAGAAGCCGATCAACAGGTACGACACCAGGCCCACCGCTTCCCAGCCGAAGAACAGCTGCAGGAAGTTGTTGCTCATCACCAGGGTGAGCATGGAGAAGGTGAACAGCGAGATGTAGCTGAAGAACCGCTGGTAGCCCGGGTCATCGGCCATGTAGCCGATGGTGTAGACGTGCACCAGCAGCGAGACGAAGGTCACCACGACCATCATCATCGCGGTCAGCTTGTCGACCATGAAGCCGATGTGCGCCGAGTAGTGGCCTACTTCGAAGAACGTGTAGATGTTCTGGTTGAACGGCGAAGCGCCCTGCCCGACCAGCTGGTACAGCACGAAGCACGACAGCGCGCAGCTGACCGCCACGCCCAGGATCGTCGCGTACTGCGCGCCCTTGCGCCCCACCTGCCGGCCGAACAGGCCGGCGATGATGCTGCCCACCAGCGGCGCCAGCACCACGGCGATGAGCATTCCCTTGGAGAGTGTGATTTCCATCTTCGGGTCAGCCCTTCAGCGAATCGACTTCGGCCACATTGATCGTGCGGCGCGTGCGGAACAGGGTCACCAGGATCGCCAGGCCGATGGCGGCCTCGGCAGCGGCGACGGTCAGGATGAAGAACACGAACAACTGCCCGGCCGGATCGCCGAGCTGGCGCGAGAAGGCGATGAAGTTGATGTTGACCGAGAGCAGCAGCAGCTCGATGGACATCAACAGCACGATGACGTTCTTGCGGTTGAGGAAGATGCCGGCGAGGCTGATGCAGAACAGCACCGCGCCCAGTCCCAGCAGGTGGCCGAGGGTGATCACGAATTTGCCTCCGGGGTGTTGCCGGCATCGGTTGCCGCCGGGGTCACCGGCTTGACGGCGTCCATCTTGACCATGCGCAGGCGGTCACCGGCCTTGACGCGGGTCTGGGCCGAAGGATCCTGGGTCTTGATGCCGGTGCGCTTGCGCAGGGTCAGCATCACCGCGGCGATCACCGCCACGGTCAGGATCACCGCGGCGAATTCGAACGGCAGCAGGAACTGCGTGAACAGCGTGTGCGCCAGCCAGGTCAGGTTCGAGGTATCGGCGGCCTGGGCGGCGGCGTTGTCCACCGGCAGCACGCTGGCGGTACGCGACTTGATGCCGATCAGCGAGAACATTTCGAACAGCATGAACGCAGCCACGAGGATGCCGACCGGCAGGTAGCGCACCCAGCCCTCGCGCATCCGGCTGGTGTCGATGTCCAGCATCATCACCACGAACAGGAACAGCACCATCACCGCGCCGACGTAGACCAGCACCAGGGTGACGCCGAGGAACTCAGCGCCCACCAGCACCCAGACGCAGGCGATGGAGAAGAACGTCAGGATCAGGCACAGCACCGCGTACACGGGGTTGCGCACGCTGATCACCGCGGCGGCCGAGCCGACCGCGATGGCCGAGAAGGCCCAGAAGAGAATATTGACCCAGTCCATCATGACCTCAGCGGAAGGCGGCGTCGGCGGCGCGGCGCTCGGCGATCTCGGACTCGAGACGGTCGCCGATCGCCAACAGCTGCGGCTTGGTGACGATGTTCTCGCCACGGTTCTCGAAGTGGTACTCGAGGATGTGCGTTTCCACGATCGAATCGACCGGGCAGCTCTCTTCGCAGAAACCGCAGAAGATGCACTTGAACAGGTCGATGTCATAACGCGTGGTGCGGCGGGTGCCGTCCTCGCGCTTGGCCGAGTCGATGGTGATCGCCAGCGCCGGGCACACCGCCTCACACAGCTTGCAGGCGATGCAGCGCTCTTCCCCGTTCGGGTAGCGGCGCAACGCGTGCAGGCCACGGAAGCGCGGCGATTGCGGGAACTTCTCCATCGGGTAGATGACGGTGTACTTCGGCTTGAAGGTGTACTTCAGCGTCAGCCACAGGCCGCTCAGCAGCTCGAGGAGCAGCAGGCTCTTGAAGTAGTGGGTGATCTTGTTCATCGATTACACGCCCTTCTGGATCACGCCGTAGAACACCATCAAAGCCGTCACCGCGATCCACACAATGGTCAGCGGAATGAAGATCTTCCAACCCAGCCGCATGATCTGGTCATAGCGGTAGCGCGGGAACGAAGCACGGAACCAGATGTAGGCGCTGGCGAAGAAGAACACCTTCAGCAACAGCCACGGCCAGCCGCCGGTCCAGATCCAGTTGATCCACGGCGAGGCGTCGGCAGTCACCCAGCCCTGGATCGGGCTCAGCCAGCCGCCGAGGAAGAAGATCGCGATCAGGAAGCTGACCAGGATCATGTTGGCGTATTCGGCCAGGAAGAACAGCGCGAATGCACCGCCGGAATATTCGACCATGTGGCCGGCGACGATTTCCGATTCGCCTTCCACCACGTCGAACGGCGCGCGGTTGGTTTCGGCCACGCCGGAGACCCAGTACACGACGAACAGCGGGAACAGCGGGATCAGGAACCAGTCCAGGAAGCCCGAGTTGCCGGCCTGCGCCATCACGATCTGGGTGAGGTTGACGCTCTGCGCGGCAATCATCACGCCGACCAGGGCAAAGCCCATGGCGATTTCGTAGCTGACCACCTGCGCGGCCGAACGCATCGCACCCAGGAAGGCGTACTTGGAGTTCGACGCCCAGCCGGCGAGGATGATGCCGTACACGCCGAGCGAGGTCATCGCCAGCAGGTACAGCAGGCCGACGTTGGCGTTGGACAGCACCAGCTTGGCGTCGAACGGCACCACCGCCCAGGCGGCAAAGGCCGGCGCCAGCACGATCAACGGCGCGATCAGGTACAGCGCCTTGTGCGCGCTGGACGGCTGGATGATTTCCTTGCTGAGCAGCTTGAAGACGTCGGCGAAGGCCTGCAGCAGGCCACCCAGGCCGACGTAGCTCGGCCCGTGGCGCACGTGCATCCAGCCAATCAGCTTGCGCTCCCACACCACGTAGAAGGCGACGGCGGTGATGATCGGCACCGCGATCACCAGGATCTTGGCGATGATCCACAGCACCACGCCGATATCGCCCAGCCCCAGCAGCCACTGGTGCAGGGGATCGACCAGGTTCAACAGCATCTCGTTCATGCAGCCACCACCGTTACCCGACCGGCGCCAAGCGGCGCGGTAGCGCCATGGCCGGATTCGATCCAGACCGTGCCCGCGGCGACCCGCTTGTCCAGAACCACCGGCAACGTCGCCTTACCGGCGGCGGTACCGACCTTGACCATCTGCCCTTCGGCCACCTGCAACTGCGCAGCCTGCGCCGGGTTCAACGTGACGCGCGGCGCCAGGTTGAGCGGATGCGACTGCAGCGCAGCGGCGCGGCGCACGACCGCATCGGTGCGATAGATCGCCGCGGTGGCGGCGACTTCCAGGCCCTCGCCCGCTGCCGCCGGCTGCGCCGACGTCGACGGCGTGACCTGGCGACCCTGCAGACCGGCGCGCAGGCCAGCCAGATCCGTGAACTCGAAACCGGCCAGGGCCAGCTCGCCGCCCAGGGCACGCAGCACGCGCCAGCCTTCACGGGCCTCGACCGGCAGCTTGCCGCCGGCCTTGGCCTTCTGCACGCGGCCATCGAGGTTGGTCAGCGAGCCTTCGATTTCCGGCAGCGCGCCGATCGGCAGGATCACGTCGGCCACGTCGCGGGTCGAGGCGCAGGCGTACTGGCTGAAAGCCACCACCTTGGCGCCATGCAGCGCGGCACGCGCGGCAGCGGCGTCGGCGAAATCCAGGCCCGGCTCGATGCCGTAGATCACATAGGCCGAGCGCGGCTGGGCCAGCATCGCGGCGGCATCGCGCGCGGTGGGCAGCACGCCCTGCGCGGTGAGGCCGACCGCGTTGGCACCCTGCGGGATGCGACACAGCGCAGCACCGGTGACGCTGGCGAAATCACGCACCGCGGCACGCAGCGAGGCGGCCTGCGGGTGGTTCTCGACCAGGCCACCGACGATCACCACGGCGCGCGAAGCGCCCTTCACGGCATCGCGCAGCGCGGCATCGGACAGCGCCGAGGCGATCTGCGACGGCGCCACGATCTGCTTGCCGGCCAGTTCGAAGGCGAAGTCGAAGTCGACCGGATTGACCACGTGAATCTTGGCGCGGTGGGACGTCTGCGCCTTGCGCAGGCGGGCATGCAACAGCGGCAGTTCATGGCGCACATTGCTGCCGACGACGACGATGACGTCGGCCTGCTCGATCTCGGCCAGCGGCAGGGCGAACGGTTCGGCGACGGCGGCGTCGGAGAAGTCGCGGTTGAAGATGCGGTGATCCAGGTTGCCGGTGCCCAGGCCCGAGGCCAGGCGCGCCAGCAGCTCGCCTTCCTCGTTCGAGGTTGCCGGATGCACCAGCACGCCGAGCTCATCGCCGGTCTGCGCCTTGAGGATCTCGCCGGCAGCGGCCAGGCCTTCGGCCCAGCTCACTTCCACCCACTCGCCATTGACCTTCTTCAGCGGCTTGACCGCGCGGTCTTCGCTGTACAGGCCCTGGTGCGAATAACGATCGCGATCCGAGAGCCAGCACTCGTTGACCAGCTCGTTGTCACGCGGCACCACGCGCAGCACTTCGCCGCGACGCACGTGCAGGAACAGGTTCGAACCCATCGCGTCGTGGTAGCCGAGCGATTCGCGCGCAGCCAGTTCCCACGGACGGGCACGGAACTGGAACACCTTGTTGGTCAGCGCACCCACCGGGCACACGTCGATGACGTTGCCGGAAATCTCGGTGGTCAGCGGCTTGCCGTCGTAGGTGCCGATCTGCAGGTTTTCGCCGCGATACATGCCGCCCAGCTCATAGGTGCCGGCGACATCCGCGGTGAAGCGCACGCAGCGCGTGCACTGGATGCAGCGGGTCATCTCGGTGGCGACCAGCGGTCCGATGTCCTCGTCGGGCACCACGCGCTTGCGTTCGTTGAAGCGGCTCACCGAGCGGCCGTAGCCGAGCGAGACGTCCTGCAGTTCGCACTCGCCGCCCTGGTCGCAGATCGGGCAATCCAGCGGGTGGTTGATCAGCAGGAATTCCATCACGCTGCGCTGGAACTTCAGCGCCTTCTCGCTGCGCGTGGCGACCTTCATGCCGTCCATCACCGGCGTGGCACAGGCCGGCGCCGGCTTGGGCGACTTCTCCACGTCGACCAGGCACATGCGGCAGTTGGCCGCGATCGGCAGCTTCTCGTGGTAGCAGAAGCGCGGGATCGGGATGCCGGCCTTGTCGGCGGCCTGGATGATCATCGAGCCCTTCGGCACGACGAGGCTCTGGCCGTCGATTTCGACGGTCACATGGTCCGGCGGAACGTTCGGATTGACAGGCTGTGCGCTCACGCAGCCACTCCCATTTGCACGTCGACGATCGAACGACCGTTGACGATGTAGTACTCGAATTCATCCCAGAACTGGCGCAGGAAACCCTGGATCGGCCAGGCCGCGGCTTCACCGAATGCGCAGATGGTGTGGCCCTCGATCTGGCCGGCCACCGCCTTGAGCTGGTGCAGGTCTTCCATCGTGGCCTTGCCGGCGACGATGCGCTCCAGCACGCGGTGCATCCAGCCGGTGCCTTCGCGGCACGGGGTGCACTGGCCACAGGATTCCTTGTGGAAGAACTGCGAGATGCGGCAGGCAAAACGCACGCAGCACACGCTGTCATCCAGCACCACGATGGCGCCCGAACCCAGGCCGGTGCCCAGGGCACGCAGGGTGTCGTAGTCCATCTGCAGGCCAGCCAGCTGTTCGGCCTTCAACACCGGCATGGACACGCCACCCGGCACGGCGGCCTTCAGCTTGCGGCCCGGCTTGAGGCCGCCGGCCATTTCCAGCAGCTCATCGAAGGTGGTGCCCAGCGGCACTTCGAAATTGCCGCCCTTCTGCACGCAGCCGGAGACCGAGAAGATCTTCGGACCGCCGTTCTGGGTCTTGCTCAGGCCCTTGAACCACTCCGCGCCGTTGCGAATGATCGCCGGCACCGAGGCATAGGTTTCGGTGTTGTTGATCGTCGACGGCTTGCCGTACAGGCCGAAATTGGCCGGGAACGGCGGCTTGTAGCGCGGCTGGCCCTTCTTGCCTTCCAGCGACTCCATCAGCGCGGTTTCTTCACCACAGATGTAGGCGCCGGCGCCCAGGGCGCCGTAGATGTCGATGTCCACGCCCGAGCCCAGCACGTTCTTGCCCAGCCAGCCGTTGGCATAGGCATCGGCCAGGGCCTGTTCGAAGTGCTCGAAAGGTTCGTGGTGGAATTCGCCGCGCAGGTAGTTGTAGCCCACGGTCGAGCCGGTCGCGTAGCAGGCAATGGCCATGCCTTCGACCACCGAATGCGGGTTGTAACGCAGGATGTCGCGATCCTTGCAGGTGCCCGGCTCGGATTCGTCCGAGTTGCAGAGGATGTACTTCTGCATGTCGCCCTTGGGCATGAAGGACCACTTCAGGCCGGTCGGGAAGCCTGCGCCGCCACGGCCGCGCAGGCCGGACTGCTTGACCATCTCGATCACGTCGGCCGGCGAGATCTTCTCTTCGATGATCTTGCGCAGCGCGGCGTAACCGCCGGTCTTGAGGTAGTTCTCGTACGACCACGGGGTGTCGTAATGCAGGGTGGTCAGGCAGACCTGGTGCGGCAGCGGCGCAGGGCCGACCGGACCGCTCGATGCGTGGGGATGATGTGCCATGCGCTTACTCCAGCCCGTCCAGGAGTTCGTCGACCTGTTGCTTGGTCAGACGCTCGTGGTAGTGGCCATTGATGACCATCATCGGTGCGCCCGCACAACCGGCCAGGCACTCTTCTTCGCGCTTGAGGTACACGCGGCCGTCAGCGGTCGATTGGCCCAGCTTGCAGCCGAGTTTCTTCTCCGCGTGCGCAACCAGGTCCTCGGCGCCGTTGAGCCAGCAACTGATGTTGGTGCAGAAGGCGACGTTGTTGCGGCCGACCTTCTCCGTCTCGAACATCGAGTAGAAGCTGGCCACCTCGTAAGCCCACACCGGCGGCAGCTCCAGGTACTTGGCCACGCCGACGATCAGCTCGTCGGTCAGCCAGCCCTGGTTCTGCTCCTGCGCGGCATGCAGGCCCTGCAGCACCGCCGAACGCTTGCGGTCCGGCGGGAACTTGGCCAGCCAATGATCGATGTGCGCGCGCGTCTTGTCGCTCAGCACCACCTGCGGATCGACGTCGCGCGCCGCTTCGAAATTACCCGTCGCCTTCATCGGTCGACCTCACCGAAAACCAAATCGTAAGTACCGATCATTGCCACCACGTCCGGCAGCATGTGACCGCGGATGATCGCGTCCATCGAGGACAGGTGCACGAAGCCCGGCGCGCGCAGGTGCACGCGGAACGGCTTGTTGGCACCGTCGGAGACCAGGTAGCAGCCGAATTCGCCCTTCGGGGCTTCCACCGCGCTGTAAGTCTCGCCGGCCGGCACGCAATAGCCTTCCGAGAACAGCTTGAAGTGGTGGATCAGCGCTTCCATGTCGTCCTTCATGTCCTCGCGGCTGGGCGGCGCGACCTTGAAGTTCTTGACCATGACCGGGCCGGGGTTGGCCTTCAGCCACTGCACGCACTGCTTGATGATGCGATTGGACTCGCGCATCTCGGCCACGCGGCACAGGTAACGGTCGTAGCAGTCGCCCTCGGTGCCGAGCGGGATGTCGAAATCGACCGCGTCGTACTTGGCATAGGGCTGCTTCTTGCGCAGGTCCCAGGCGATGCCCGAACCGCGCAGCATCACGCCGGTCATGCCCCAGGCCTTGGCCAGCTCGGGCGAGATCACGCCCACGCCGACGGTACGCTGCTTCCAGATGCGGTTGTCGGTCAGCAGCGTCTCGTATTCGTCGACGCGCTTGGGGAAGGTGTTGGTGAAGTCTTCCAGGAAATCGAGCATGGTGCCTTCGCGCGCAGCGTTGAGCTGCTTGAGCGCGTTGCCCTTGTGCCAGCGCGATTCCTTGTACTTCGGCATGTGGTCCGGCAGGTCGCGATAGACGCCGCCCGGACGGTAATACGTGGCGTGCATGCGCGCGCCGCTGACCGCCTCGTACACGTCCATCAGCTCTTCGCGCTCGCGGAACGCGTACAGCATCACCGCCATCGCACCCAGGTCGAGCGCGTTGGAGCCGACCCACATCAGGTGGTTCAGGATGCGGGTGATCTCGTCGAACATCGTGCGGATGTACTGCGCGCGCTCCGGCGCCTCGATCCCCATCAGGGTCTCGATCGCGCGCACGTAGGCGTGCTCGTTGCACATCATCGACACGTAATCCAGGCGATCCATGTAGCCGATCGACTGGTTGAACGGCTTGGACTCGGCCAGCTTCTCGGTACCGCGGTGCAGCAGGCCGATATGCGGATCGGCGCGCATCACGGTTTCGCCGTCCATTTCCAGGATCAGGCGCAACACGCCGTGCGCCGCAGGATGCTGCGGGCCGAAGTTCATCGTGTAGTTGCGGATCTCCTGCTTGCTTTCAGCAGGATTGCTCGCGAAGGCCTGGCCGGCCTGGTGGAACTCGCTCACTTGGCGGCCTCCGTCTGCGACTCACCGGCCGCGGTCTGGTAACGCGCATCGTCGCGGATCACGCGCGGCACGTTGACGCGGGGTTCGACCGAGGTCACCGGCTCGTACACCACGCGCTTCTTTTCTTCGTCGTAGCGCACTTCGACATTGCCGATCAGCGGGAAATCCTTGCGGAACGGATGGCCGACGAAGCCATAGTCGGTGAGGATGCGGCGCAGGTCCGGATGGCCGGCGAAGACGATGCCGAACAGGTCGAACGCCTCGCGCTCGAACCAGTTCACGCCCGGCCAGATGTCGCACACCGAGGCAACCACCGGCAACTCATCGTTCGGCGCGTAGCAGCGCACGCGCAGGCGCTGGTTGTGCTGGTAGGAAATGAGCTGGGCGACGACGGCGAAGCGCTGCTGCGGCATCGTGTCCGGCTGCGCGCCTTGCGGCGTTTCGCGGCTCGGGAATTCACCCCAGGCAAAGCGCCCGGCGGACTTGCCTTCGACGCCGCGGCTGAAGCCCTGCGAGGACACGTCATCGGTGTCCCACTCGTCGCTGCCGTAACCGAGGTAATCGACGCCGCACAGATCCGAAAGCTGCTCGAAGCCGAGCTCGTCGCGCAGCGCCAGGCAGGTGGCATGCCAATCGGCGGCAGGCACTTCCAGCGTCACTTCGCCACGCGGCGCGACGACGGAGACCCGCGCGCCGGCAAAACGCGCGCTGAGTCGTTCGGAGAAGGAGATTGCTTGCTCTGCCATGGGGGCTTGGCTGCTTGATTTAGGGAAGACGGGTCAGCGTGCTGCGGTCAGCGAGCGATGGTCTGGGTACGCCAGATCTTCTTTTGCAACTGCAAGATGCCGTACACCAGGGCTTCGGCGGTGGGCGGGCAGCCCGGGACGTAGACGTCGACCGGGACGATGCGATCGCAACCGCGCACCACCGAGTACGAGTAGTGGTAGTAACCGCCACCATTGGCGCAGCTGCCCATCGAGATCACCCACTTCGGGTCGGGCATCTGGTCATAGACCTTGCGCAACGCCGGGGCCATCTTGTTGACCAGGGTGCCGGCGACGATCATCACGTCGGACTGGCGCGGCGACGGGCGGAACACCACGCCGTAACGATCCAGGTCCAGGCGCGCGGCGCCGGCGTGCATCATCTCGACGGCGCAACACGCCAGGCCGAAGGTCATCGGCCACATCGAACCGGTGCGCGCCCAGTTGAGCAGTGCATCGACGCTGGTGGTGACGTAGCCCTTCTCGAGCAGCGGGTTCTCGCCTTCGGGGCGGAGAATGTCGTCGATCCGACCTTCCGGGATCGGATTGGTCATCAGACGATCGAGGGTCTGAATCACTCCCATTCCAGGGCTCCCTTCTTCCAGACGTAAATGAAACCGAGGAACAGCATGCCGACGAACAGGCCCATGGTGACCAGCGAACGCGCGCCGATATCCATGAACACCTGCGTCCAGGGCACGATGAAGATGATTTCCAGATCGAAGACGATGAACTGGATCGCGATCAGGTAGTAGCGCACGTCGAACTTCATGCGCGCGTCTTCGAAGGCCTCGAAGCCGCATTCGTACGGCGAGAGCTTCTGTGCATCAGGGCGGCGGGGGCCGAGCAATCGACCAATGACCATCAGCGCGATGCCGATGCCCGTAGCGACAACCAGGAACAGCAGACTCGGCAAATATTCGGCCAGCACAGCGATTCTCTCTTGCCTCTGCCAGCACGCGTGTTGCGCCGGCATGGGGTATAGGCGGAACCCGCGGCAGGCGTTGCCACAACCCGCAGGAACCGCAGCCAAACAATGGTGCCCAAGAGGGGACTCGAACCCCTACGACCTAAGTCGCTACCACCTCAAGGTAGTGCGTCTACCAATTCCGCCACCTGGGCTTACGATGCGCACCAGCGTTGCAGTGCGCGGCGTATTGTAACCGGCTTCAGTGTTTTTGTGAGGGCTCTGCGCCACTTTCTTCGTGTGCCGAAGCTGCCTGTTCGGCAGGCGCCTGCTCCACGGCCGGCGCCTGCTGCACCGGTGCCTGCTCGACCGGCGCGGACGGCACGGCGGTGGTCGCCGGTGCCTGCGGCAGCGCCTGGGTCATCTCACCTGCCGGTGCGGCCGGCGCGGCGTCGTGCGAGGACATCACGCCCAGGCCCTGGTCGACCGGACGGGCGCCATGGGTGGCGTACCAGGCCATGAAAAGGCTGATGGCAAAGAACGCCACGGCCAGCCACTTGGTCGACTTGGAGAGGAAATTCGAAGCGCCGCGCGCACCGAACACGGTGCCGGAAGCGCCCGCGCCGAAGCCCGAGCCCGCCGCCGCACCCGCGCCACGCTGCATCAGGATCAGCGCGATCATCGATACCGCGATCAGCACATAGATCACATTGAGGATCAACATCAGCATTTTCGAATCCGTCCCCGGATAATGACTTGAGGTGTTAGCAACCGACCGCCGCGCGGGCGATCGCCAGGAAATCCGCGGCGACCAATGAAGCGCCGCCGACCAAGCCGCCATCGACGTCGGCCTGCGAGAACAGCTCCGCGGCGTTATCCGGCTTGACGCTGCCGCCGTACAGGATCGGCAACGAATCGGCAATTCTAGCATCGCGCTCGCGGATTTGACCACGAATGAAGGCGTGCACGGCCTGGGCCTGGGCCGGGCTGGCGCTGCGGCCGGTACCGATCGCCCAGATCGGCTCGTAGGAGATCACGGCCCTGGAGAAGGCCTCCACCCCGACCAGAGCCAGCACCGGGTCCAGCTGGCTGGTGATGACCCGCTCGGTCAGCCCGGCCTCGCGGTCCTGCAGGGACTCGCCCACGCACAGGATCGGCGTCAGCCCGGCGTGCTGGGCGGCAGCGAACTTGCGCGCCACCAGCTCGCTGCTCTCGAAGTGGTACTGGCGGCGCTCCGAATGGCCAACCAGGCCGTAGTCGGCGCCGACGTCCACCAGCATCGTGGCCGACACCTCACCGGTATAGGCGCCCTTTTCGTTGCTGCTGACGTCCTGGGCACCAAAGTGCAGGTGGCCGCCCTCGAAATCCTCGATCAGGTCGCCCAGGTAGGGCAAGGGAGGCAGGATCACGACTTCCACGCCTTCCATCGGCATTGCCGCAGCGACCTGCCCCACCAGTTCGGTGGCGAAATGGCGGGTGCCATGGAGTTTCCAGTTGCCGGCCACGATCTTGCGACGCATCGATTCGTCCCTCCTCGCAAAAGGGTATAAGAATAATCCATCGCGCCATGCCGAACGGTTATCGCAAGACAACGATCGGACAAATCCAGGCATGCCCCGGACATTGCACAACAAAAAAGGGCCAGTCGCTGGACCGGCCCCGACATCAGTGCGGCGGGCGGGCCACCCCGCCCCACCTTACTTCAGCTTGATCTCGCGCAGGCGCTCTTCGAGATACCCCTGGGCGGTAATCGGTTCCGGATAGCGCTTGGGGTTTTCCGGGCTGATCGTGGACGGCAGCACGTCGATCAGGAAATCCGGGTTGGGGTGCAGGAAGAACGGCACCGAGTAGCGCGGCTGGCGGGCCAGGTCGCCCGGCGGGTTGACCACGCGGTGGGTGGTGGACGGATATACGTGGTTGGTCAGGCGCTGCAGCATGTCGCCGATATTGACCACGATGGTGTCGGCGGCCGAGGTGAACGGCACCCACTCACCCTGCTTGGACTTGACCTCCAGGCCGGCAGCACTGGCGCCCACTAGCAAGGTGATCAGGTTGATGTCCTCATGCGCGCCGGCGCGCACGTTGGGGATGTCGTCGGTGGTGATCGGCGGGTAGTGGATCGGGCGCAGGATCGAGTTGCCCGAATCGGTCTTGTCGACGAAATAGTCTTCCGGCAGGCCGATATGCAGGGCCAGCGCGGAAAGCACGCGCGCACCGAGCTGGTCCAGCTTGGTGTAGAGGTTGTAGCCGTGGGTACGGAAGTCGGCCACTTCGGTCGGCCACAGGTTCGGCGGCATCACGTCGCGGTACTTGGAGTCCTCATCGATCTCGCGGCCGATGTGCCAGAACTCCTTGAGATCGAAATGCTTGGAGTCCTTGGCCGTCTCCACGCCGAAGGCGGTATAGCCGCGCGCGCCACCGCTGCCCGGCACCAGGTATTGCCGCTTGGTCGCTTCCGGCAGGGCGAAGAAGTTCTTGAACACCTCGTAGGCCGCGTCGATCTCGGCCTGCGGGATGCCGTGGTTGCGGATGCCAGCGAAACCCCATTCGCGGTAGGCGGCGCCCAGCTCGGCGACGAAGGCCTCGCGGTCGCTGTCGAAACGGGTGATATCTAGGGTCGGGATCTGGCTCACGGCGTGTCCTGCGGTCGGTCTGTGGGGCGGCCCGTGCCGCCGAAGGCGTGCATTGTGACAGATCACCCGCAGGGCCCGGTCGGCACGCGCGCGCGCCGATGAAAGGCCAAACAAAAACGCCGGCGCAGGGCCGGCGTTTGAGCGACGCAACCCCAATGATTCAGGCTGCGGCGCGAACCGCCTGGGCCAGTGCATCGAGGGTGGATTGCATCAGGGTGGCGTCATCGGCTTCCACGGTCACGCGCACCACCGGCTCGGTCCCGGACGGGCGCAGGAACGCACGGCCGCGACCTTCCACCGCCGCCTGGGCGTGCAGCAACGCCTGCTGCACCGAGGCAGCGCCAACCGTGTCCTTGGCATTGCCCTGCAGCTTCACGTTCACGGTTTTCTGCGGCACCTTACGCAGGTCCGACAACGCCTGGCGCAGGCTGGCGCCTTCACGCTTGAGCGCTTCCAGCACCTGCAACGCACTGACGATGCCATCGCCCGTGGTCGCCCGGTCCAGACACAGCATGTGGCCGGAGGTTTCACCGCCCAATACGCCGCCGCCTTCCACCAGGGCCTGGTGCACGTAACGATCGCCGACCTTGACCCGCACGAACGGGATGCCGAGGCCGGCCAGCGCCTGCTCCAGGCCATAGTTGGTCATCAGCGTGCCGACTACCGTGCCCTTGAGCCGGCCGCTGCGCTGCCAGGCGCGGGCCAGCACGTACAGCAGGTCGTCGCCGTCCACCGGGTTGCCCTGGTCGTCGGCCATCAACACGCGGTCGCCGTCGCCGTCGAAGGCGATGCCCAGATCAGCACCGACTTCGCGGACCTTCGCAGCCAGGTTGTCGATATGGGTCGAGCCCACGCCATCGTTGATGTTCAGGCCATCGGGCGCAGCGCCGATCACGACGACTTCTGCCCCCAACTCGCGGAACAGCATCGGCGCGATGTGGTACGTGGCGCCGTGCGCGCAGTCGACCACGACTTTCATCCCGCGCAGATTGAAGCCGCGCGGCACGCTGGACTTGCAGAATTCGATGTAGCGGCCGATCGCATCGCGCGCACGCGAGGCCTTGCCCAGCCGTGCCGAGTCCACGGTGAGGAACGGCGCTTCCAGCGCCGCTTCAATCGCCGACTCGGTGGCATCGTCGAGCTTCTCGCCCTCGGCGGAAAAGAACTTGATGCCGTTGTCGTAGTGCGGATTGTGCGAGGCACTGATCACGATGCCCGCATCGGCGCGCAAAGTGTTGGTCAGGAACGCGATTGCCGGCGTCGGCATTGGCCCGATCAGCTGCACGTCCGCACCGGCCGCGACCAGGCCGGCTTCCAGCGCCGCTTCGAACATGTAGCCGGAGATGCGCGTGTCCTTGCCGATCAGCACCGTCGGGCGCGCGCCGCTGCGGCCTTCGCCGAGCACCCGGCCCAGGGCATTGCCCAGGCGCAGGACGAAATCAGCCGAGATCGGGCCCTGCCCGACCCGGCCACGGATGCCGTCGGTACCGAAATACTTGCGTGCGCTCATGCCGCGGCCGGCTTGTCGTCGGCGGCCGGGCGCGCCTGGCGCATCATCATCGCGGTCAGGTCGGCCAGGCGTTCACGCATTTCACGGCGATCGCAGATCTGGTCGATCGCCCCATGCTCGACCAGGAACTCGGAACGCTGGAAGCCTTCCGGCAGCTTCTCGCGCACGGTCTGCTCGATCACGCGCGGGCCGGCGAAGCCGATCAGCGCCTGCGGCTCGGCGATGTTGATGTCGCCCAGCATCGCGAACGAGGCTGACACGCCACCGGTGGTCGGATGGGTGAGCACCGAGATGTACGGCAGGCCCGCCTCGCGCAGGCGACCCAGCGCCGCGGAAGTCTTGGCCATCTGCATCAGCGAGAACAGGCCTTCCTGCATGCGCGCACCACCGCTGGCGGAGAAGCACACATAGGGGCAGCCCAGCTCGAGCGCCACTTCGGCGGCGCGGGCGAAGCGCTCGCCGACCACCGAACCCATCGAGCCGCCCATGAAGGCGAAATCGAACGAGGACGCGACCAGCGGATTTCCCTTGAGCAGGCCGCGCATGGCGACCAGCGCATCAAACTCGCCCGTGGCCTTCTGCGTGGACTTGATGCGGTCGGCGTATTTCTTCTGGTCGCGGAACTTCAGCACGTCGACCGGGCCAAGGTGCGCGGCGATCTCCGCGGTGCTGCCCGGGTCAAACAACGACGCCAGGCGCGCGCGGGCGCGGATGGCCATGTGGTGGCCACACTTCGGGCAGACCTCGAGGTTCTCTTCCAGCTCGGGGCGATACAGCACGGTGCCGCAGTTGCTGCACTTTTCCCACAGGCCTTCCGGGACGCTGCGCTTCTTGCTCGGGGTGTTGTCGGTGCGGATGCCCGACGGCATCAGTTTGCTGAGCCAGCTCATGCGGTGATGACGATCCTTGCAGGGCGGCCTGGGGGCCGCAGAGGGGCGTCAGTCTATCCCAGCCGCTTCGATGCGACAGGACGCCGGCGTACGTTCGCGGCCGGCGGCCCGCCCGTCAGGCGGCGTCGAGTGCAGCCCGTAGCGGCGCCAGGAACGCCTCTGCGCGTTGCCGCGCCTGGCCGCTGTCGGCCGCGCCTTCCAGCGCCTGCACCAGCGCGCTGCCGACCACCACGCCGTCGGCGTCCACGGCCATCGCCGCCGCGCTCGCCGCATCCTTGATGCCGAAACCCGCCACCACCGGCACCGGGCTTTGCTGGCGCAGGGCGTGCAGGCGCTGGCCGGCCGCCTGGGTGTCGAGGCGATCGGCGCCGGTCACACCGGCGAAGCTCACGTAATAGAGATAGCCCTGGGCGCTGGCGCAGACCTGGGGCAGGCGTTGGGCGTCGGTGGTCGGCGCGGCCAGGGCGATCAGGGCCAGGCCGACGCGGCCAAACAGTTCGCGGGTTTCAGCCGACTCTTCCGGCGGCAGGTCCACCAGCAGGACACCATCCACGCCTGCCGCCACGGCTGCTTCGGCGAACCGGGCAGTGCCATGGATCTCGACCGGGTTCAGGTAGCCCATCAGCACCACGGGGGTCGTGGCGTCCTCGCGGCGGAACTCGTGCACGGCTTCCAGCACGTAACCCAGGCCGGCGCCGCGGCCCAGCGCGCGCTCGGAGCTGCGCTGGATGGTCGGGCCATCGGCCATCGGATCGGAGAACGGCACGCCCAGTTCGATCACGTCCGCACCCGCACGCACCAGCGCATGCATGACCGGCACCGTGGCCTCCAGCGAGGGATCGCCCGCGGTGATGAAGGGGATCAGCGCCTTGCGCTGCTGGCTACGAAGGTGGGCGAACTTTTCTGCAATGCGGTTCATTGTGCGGATTCCTGTGGGTTCGATGCTGCCTTCCATGGCGCGAAATCCCGGCTTCGGAAACGCCGGCCCGGCCATCCATGGCCGGTCGGTGACGGTGTTGCGGACGCGGGCGCGTCCGCAAAGCTCACACCGTCACCCCCTCTCGCGCCGCGATCGTATGCACGTCCTTGTCGCCGCGACCGGACAGGTTGCACAGCACCAGCGCGTCCCTGGGCAGGTCGCGGGCGAGCTTGATCGCCTGCGCCACGGCGTGGCTCGATTCCAGCGCGGCGAGGATGCCCTCGGTATGCGCCAGCAAGTGGAATGCAGCCAGCGCCTCATCGTCGGTAATGCCGAGGTATTGCGCGCGACCGCTGTCGGCCAGGAAGGCGTGCTCGGGGCCGACACCGGGGTAATCCAGCCCTGCCGATACCGAGTGGGTTTCGATGATCTGCCCGTCGTCGTCGCAGATCACATACGTGCGATTTCCGTGCAGCACGCCGGGGCGACCGGCGGCGATCGAGGCGGCATGGCGGCCAGTGGCGATGCCGTCGCCCGCCGCTTCGGCGCCATAGATGGCTACGTCGCGATCATTGAGGAAGGCATGGAACAGGCCGATGGCGTTGCTGCCGCCGCCCACGCAGGCGGTGATCGCATCCGGCAGGCGGCCGTAATCCTCGAGCATCTGCGCGCGCGCCTCGCGGCCCACGATGGCATTGAAGTCGCGCACCATGCGCGGATACGGGTCCGGGCCGGCCACGGTGCCGATGATGTAGAACGTGTCCTGCACGTTGGTCACCCAATCGCGCATGGCTTCGTTGAGCGCGTCCTTCAGCGTCGCCGAGCCGCTGGTGACCGGCACCACCGTCGCGCCAAGCAACTTCATGCGGTAGACGTTGATCTTCTGCCGTTCGATGTCGGTGGCGCCCATGTAGACCACGCACTCCAGCCCCAGCCGCGCGGCGACCGTGGCACTGGCCACGCCGTGCTGGCCGGCGCCGGTCTCGGCGATGATCCGGGTCTTGCCCATGCGGCTGGCCAGCAGGGCCTGGCCGATGGTGTTGTTGATCTTGTGCGCGCCGGTGTGGTTCAGGTCCTCTCGCTTGAGCAGGATCTGCGCCCCGCCCACTTCCCGACTCAGGCGCTCGGCGTGGTAGATCGGGCTGGGCCGGCCGACGTAGTGCTTCAGATCCTTGTCATAGGCGGCGATGAAGGCCGGATCGCGACGGGCCTCGTCGTAGGCCGCAGCCAGTTCCTGCAAGGGCCCCATCAAGGTCTCGGCAACGAAGCGGCCGCCATAGCGGCCAAAGTGGCCGGCCGCATCCGGATAAGCGTGGAAGTCACTGATCGAGGGCGTGGACATCGGGCTACTCTGCTTTGGCGCGCGGCGCCTGCGCCGCAATGACAGGCACTTTACCGCAGCGACAGGCGCGCGATAATCGACTGATCCTCCCGGACCTGTGATTAAAACTCACATGAGCAGCGATCTCCCTCCCCTGCCTGCCCTGCGTGCCTTTGAAGCAGCCGCCCGCCTGGGCAGCCTGAGCCGGGCGGCCACGGAGCTGCATGTGACCCACGGCGCCGTCAGCCGGCACATCCGCACCCTGGAAGACGCCCTCGGCGCACCGCTGTTCACCCGGCAGGGCCGCGGCCTGGCGCTCACCGCCGATGGCGAGCGCCTGCGCGACGCCAGCGGCGAAGCATTTGCCCGATTGCGCGAGACCTGGCGCAGCCTGCGCCGCCGGCCGGGCGATGCGCCGCTGGTGCTCGGCTGCAGCGGCAGCCTGCTGGCGCGCTGGGTGATTCCCCGCCTGGGCCGATTGGGCGAGGATCTGCCGCAGCTGACCCTGCACCTCTCGGCGACCGAGCAGCCGCCACAGACCACGCTGGGCCGGCTGGATGCCGCCTTGCTGCTGGCCTCGCCGCCTTATCCGGCGAGCTGGCGGGTGACGGTACTGGCGTCCGAACGCATCGGCCCGGTATTGAGCCCGCGGCTGCCCGACGCGGCGAAATGGACGCAAGCCCCTGCGACTGCCCTGGCAGCCGCGCCATTGCTCGGCACCCGCTCGCGCCCGCAAGCCTGGCCGGAATGGGCCGCAACGCAGGGGCTGGCGGCAACGCAACTCCAGGTCTCCGATGACTTCGAGCACCTGCTCTATCTATTGGAGGCGGCGGTGGCGGGCCTGGGTATCGCGATCGCGCCCGAGCCCCTGGTAGCGGACGACCTGGCCAGTGGCCGGCTGATCGCGCCATGGGGATTCGTCGCCACGCCGGCGAACTGGGTCCTGTGCGCCGACGCGCGAAATGGCGACCGTCGCATCGATGCGCTGGCCGACTGGCTGGCGCGGGAGCTGGGCTGATTCACCCTGGGCCCGCAGGCCCGCGCATCAGGGCCTTGGCCGCGATCGATCGCCTTGCAACAGCGCCAGGCCTAGGAAGACATCTCGTGGCAATCGGCACGGCGTACATCTTCGACAAACCGACGCATCTTGTCGCCGTCCTTCACCCCGGGTTCGACCTCGATGCCACTGGACACATCCACGCCCCACGGCAAGGTCGCGACGATCGCCTCAAACACATTCTCCGGACTGATGCCGCCGGCCAGCAGGAACGGCCGGTGCAGGCCGGTCGGGATGTTCGCCCAGTTGAACGACTTCCCGCTGCCGCCGCTGCCGCCGGTGGCGTGGCTATCGAAGAGGAACGCCGCGGCGTTGGGATACGCCATCTGCAGCGAACGCGCATTCGGCGCTTCGCCCCCACCCATCGGGATCGCCTTCATGTAGGGCAGGCTGAAACTGCGGCAGAAGCTGTCTTCCTCTTCGCCGTGGAACTGCAGCAACGTCGGCCGCACGGTGCGCACCACTTCGCGCACCTCGTCCTTGCTGTTGTTGCGGAACAAGGCCACGACATCGACCATCGGCGCAGTCGCCTGGCGCATCGCGCGCGCTTCGGCCGGCGCCACGCGACGCGGGCTGCCGTGGGCGAACACGAAGCCAATGGCGTCCACGCCCAACTCGCCGGCCAGGCGAATATCGCCGGCCCGGGTCATGCCACAGAACTTGATGCGCGTGCGGTACAACGTTCGATTCATTGCGTGACCTCTGCGGGCAGTTGCCATTGCCGTTCGTAGCGCGGGCCGACGAACACCAGCCCCTGCGGCGGTGCGGTCGGTCCGGCGACGGTGCGGTCGCGCCCGGCCAGCAGTTCGGCGATCCATTCCACCGGCTGCTCCCCGGCGCCCACCAGCACCAGCGAGCCCACGATATTGCGCACCATGTGATGAAGGAATGCATTCGCCTGTACCGCGACCTCCACCACCTCGCCCTCGCGTCGCACGCTGATCGCCTGGAGATCACGCCGCGCGTGCAGCGCCTGGCACTGCACGCTGCGGAATGCGCCGAAGTCGTTTTCGCCCAACAGGGCCTGGGCGGCGGCATGCATGGCCTGCGCGTCGAGCGGCCGGCGCTCCCAGCTCAGCGTCTGCCGATACAAGGCCGGGCGCACGGTGCGATTCAGCAGCCGATAGCGGTAGCGACGCGCGCGCGCGCTGAAGCGTGCGTGGAAATCCTCCGCCACCGGCACACACCAGCGCACGGCGACCGAACGCGGCAGGCGCGTGGTGGTGCCGAGCATCCAGGCGCGGGGGTCGCGCAGCACGTCGGTGTCGAAATGCACCACCTGGCACTCGCCGTGCACGCCGGCATCGGTGCGGCCGGCGCACACCACCGAGATCGGCGCATCGGCCACCGACGACAAGGCCGCCTGCAGCGTGGCCTGCACGCTGGGCCCGCCGTGCTCGCCCAACTGCTGCCAACCGAGGAATTCGCTGCCGTCGTATTCGACGCCCAGGGCGTAACGCATGCTGCCGTCCGTTTGCGACGGCCGTGGCCGCCGTTGTTTCGATCTGCCCGCCGCCGCGCCCCGTCAACCGGTACGCGCGGCGCGCCGTGCGCTCAGCGCAATTGACCCAGCAGGGCGACGGCTTCGGCGCGAGCGGCCGTGTCGTTGCCGTTCGCCACTTCCAGCAGCAGGCTGCGCGCCGTTTCGGTGTCGCCCAGGTCGAGGTAGGCCACCGCCAGTTCGAGGCGATCGCGACCGGCCGGGGCCGGATTCAACGACGTCACCGCGCCATCGTGCCAGGCCGGTGCGGCCGGCTCGGCCGGGATCACCGGCGCTGCGACCGGCGCTTGCGCCGTCGCGTGCCACGGCGCGTGTTCGTCTTCGCGCAGGTCCACTTCTTCCAATTCCACTTCGCGATCGATCTCGCGTTCGCCCAGGCTCGGCGCATCCGAAGCGGGCACCGCGGCGGCCAGCGAGGCCGCATCGAAGCCATGGCGCGGCAGCGGCGGCAGCGGCGAAGGCTTGCGCCGGCGCGAGGCGAACCAGGCCACGATGCCGGCCAACACCAAGGCCAGGCCACCCCACAACCACATCGGCATGCCCGCTTCGGCCGGCTGCGGCGTGCCGGCCTTGGCCAGGCGCTGCTGCGCGGCGGCCAGGTCGCTGTCCTTCATCGCGATCAGCTTCTGCTGGTCCTGCTTGAGCTTTTCCAGTTCGCCCACGCGCGTGCGCAGTTCCTGGATCTCGGCGTCGCGCGCCGCGATGTCCTCGTGCGCCTGTTGCAATTGTTCGTTCGCGGCCATGTCTCCCTCGCCTCCGGCGCCGGTGCCACTGGTCGTGCCGGCTTTCTTGGTGTCGCTGGCCACGGCCGGCGCGATTTCCAGCCGCGCGCCATCGGCGCCAGGCTGGGCATTTGCGGGTTTCGACGCGGCGCTGGCCACCGGCGTGGCCGGCGCCCCCGCCTCGGCCGGCTGCGGCACCGGCGCACGCGCCTGGCGCCACTGCGTGGCCTGTTCGCGCACCATTGCCCGCGCTTCGGCCGCACCCACGGCGGCCAGCGCGTCCTGCGCCGGCGTGCGCAACACTGCGCCGGCCTTGAGCCGGTTGATGTTGCCGCCGATGAAGGCATCGGGATTGGCGCGCAGCAGCGCGATCATGGTCTGGTCGATCGATGTGCCGCTGTCACGGGCCACCTGTGCGGCGATCCCCGACAAGGTCTGGCCGCTGCGCACGGTGAGCGAATCGCCCGACTGCAGCGACGGCGAGGCCGGCACGGCCGGCGCACGACGCGGTGCAGGCGTGGCTGGCGCAGCTGTGGCTGCCGGCGTCGCGGCTTCCGCGGCGACCGGTGCCGCCACGGGCTCGGCCGGCGGCGGCAACGCCTCGGCTTCGCGGATGATCTGGTTCTCGGCACTGGCGGCCGGCGCTTCGATCACCGGTTCGGCGATCGCCGCGGCAGTGTTCGGCGCATCGACCAGCGCGGAGTATTCGCGCACCAGGCGGCCCTGGCCCCAGTCCACTTCGATCAGGAAAGAGAGCGCCTTCTGCGATACCGGCGAGTTGCTGGTGACGCGGATGACGGCACGGCCCGCGGCATCCTGGGTGAACTGGAATTGCAGCTCGTTGATCAGGCCTTGCGGTGGCTCCAGGCCGACGCGGGCGAAAGTGGCCGGCGAGGCCAGCGCCACATGCGCGTTCTCCAGCTCGCCCGGCTCGTTGGAGATGACCGGGATCTCGGCGACCAGCGGTTGCCCCGGACGGGACAGCACGCGGATATCGCCCAGTCCCAACGCCATGGCAGCACCGCTGCACAGCGTCAGGACGAGCGCGCTCAGACCTTGTATCGGGCGCCGTGCGCCCCTGCCCCTGCGTTTCATGGGCGCCAATATAACGTCGCGCCTGCGGGCTGGATACGGGGGGCGAGGTGAACCTCGCCTCCCTCACCCCCAGCCCCTCTCCCGCTTGCGGGAGAGGGGAGCGAGGCGGTGAGGCTCAGTTTTGTTCGGCGGCGACGAGTTCGGCCAGCTGCACTGCGTTGAGCGCGGCGCCCTTGCGGATGTTGTCCGAGACAATCCACAGGTTGAGACCATGCGGATGCGAAAGGTCTTCGCGGATACGGCCAACGTACACGGCATCGTTGCCGGAGGCGTGCGTCACCGGCGTCGGGTAACCACCCGCCTTGCGCTCGTCCACCACCTCAACGCCCGGCGAACGCGACAGCAACTCGCGCGCAGCTTCGACGCTGATCTTGTCGCGGGTCTCGATCGCCACCGCTTCGGAGTGGCCGTAGAACACCGGCACGCGCACCGCGGTGGGATTCACCTTGATGCTGTCGTCGCCGAGGATCTTGCGGGTCTCCCACACCAGCTTCATCTCTTCCTTGGTGAAGCCGTTGTCCAGGAAGTCGTCGATGTGCGGGATCAGGTTGAAGGCGATCTGCACCGGGAAGCGCTGCGGATCGATCTCCTGGAAGCTGAGCAGCTGGCCGGTCTGGCGACCCAGTTCCTCCAGCGCCGAACGACCACCACCGGAAACCGACTGGTACGTGGCCACGTTGATCCGCTCGATGCCGTACTGGCGATGGATCGGGCCCAATGCCACCAGCATCTGCATCGTCGAGCAGTTCGGGTTGGCGATGATGCCGCGCGGACGATCCTTCAACGCTTCCGGGTTTACTTCCGACACCACCAGCGGCACGTCGTCGTCGTAGCGGAATGCCGAAGAGTTGTCGATCACCACCGCGCCGGCCGCGGCGAACTTCGGCGCGTATTCCTTGGAGACGCTGCCACCGGCAGAAAACAGCGCGATATCCACGCCAGCCGGATCGAAGGTCGCCAGGTCCTGCACGGCGATCTTCTCGCCCTTGTATTCCACGGTGCCGCCGGCCGATCGCTCGGAGGCCAGTGCATGCAGGGTGCCGATCGGGAAGTTGCGCTCGGCGAGGATGTTCAACATGGTTTCGCCCACCGCGCCGGTAGCGCCGACGATGGCGACGTTGAACTGGCGGCTGGAAGAGGAAGTGTGGTTCTGGCTCATGGTCTGGGACTCGAAGATTCGTATCAGGAAAGGGTCGGCGCAGCGTCGCTGGGTTCGGGGAACCTCCGGTACTACGGCGCGGAGATTCCCTAGCGTTTTTCGGCGGCGATTTTGGTCGCGCGCAGCGTCGCGCCGCCGGTTTTGGCAGCCATGGCCTGCGCCAGGTTCAACGCGCTGGGCGGGCGCCCCGCGTCGGGGCCTTGGCCCAATGCGGCGATCAGGTTATCCACGGCCAGGGCCACCATGCCGCGACGGGTGTCGAGGCTGGCGCTGCCGATATGCGGGGTCAGCACCACGTTGTGCAGCGCCAGCAGCGCCGGGCGCACCTGCGGCTCGCCTTCGTAGACATCCAGGCCTGCCGCGCCCAGTCGACCGTGGGCCAGCGCATCGGCCAGCGCGACTTCATCGACCAGACCGCCGCGCGCGATGTTCACCAGCGTCGCCGAAGGCTTCATCTTCGCCAGTGCAGCGGCGTCGATCAGGTGATGCGAGGCCGGCGTATACGGCAGCACCAGCACCAGGTGATCGGCCTGCGCCAGCAGTTCGTCGAAGCTGACGTAACGTGCGCCCGTCTGTGCTTCCTGCTCGGCAGGCAGGCGGCTGCGGTTGTGGTAGATCACCCGCATGCCGAAGCCCAGCGCGCCCCGGCGGGCAATGCCCTGGCCGATGCGCCCCATGCCGAGGATGCCCAGCGTGGTGCCGTGCACGTCACGGCCGAGCATCGTCTTGAACGACCACTGCCGCCACTGGCCTTCGCGCAGCCAGCGCTCCGATTCGGTGATCCGCCGGGCCGCCGCCATCAACAGGGCAAAGCCGAAATCGGCGGTGGTTTCGGTGAGCACGTCCGGCGTGTTGCTGGCGACGATGCCGGCCGCGCTCAGCGCGTCCAGATCGAGGTTGTTGTAGCCGACGCCGACATTGGCGATCGCGCGCAGCGCCGTGGCATCAGCCACTTCGGCCGCGCCCACGCGCTCATTGAGCGTGATCAGCGCGCCGTCGACCTCGCGCAGGCGCGCGGTGACCTGCGCCGGCGAATACCGGGCGACCTCGGCGGTGGCCTGCACGTCGAAATACTGCCCGAGCCGTTCGATCTCTTCATCGAACAGCGGCTGGCTGACCCACACGCGTGGCCGCGCGTCAGCCATCGACACCGGCCGGGATGCGCGGTGACACCTCGCCCACGTCGCCGCACTGGGCGCGGTGGCGCAAGGCCTGGTCCATCAGCACCAGGGCCATCATCGCCTCGGCGATCGGCGTGGCGCGGATGCCGACGCAGGGATCGTGCCGGCCGGTGGTGACCACTTCGATCGGCTGCCCGTCCACGTCCACGCTTTCGCCGGGCAGGCGCAGGCTGGAAGTGGGCTTGAGCGCGATCGAGGCAATGACGTTCTGCCCGGTGGAGATGCCACCGAGGATGCCGCCGGCGTGATTGCTGAGAAAACCTTCCGGGCGGATCAGGTCGCGGTGTTCCGTGCCCTTCTGCGCCACGGCAGCGAAACCATCGCCGATTTCCACGCCCTTGACCGCATTGATGCTCATCAAGGCGGCGGCGAGTTCGCCATCGAGCTTGCCGTAGATCGGCTCGCCCCAACCCGGCGGCACGCCATCGGCGACCACGGTCACGCGGGCACCGACGGAATCGCCGGACTTGCGCAGCGCATCCATGTAGCTTTCCAGCGCGTCGACCTGCGCGGCATGCGGCCAGAAAAACGGGTTCTGTTCGACTGCGTTCCAGTCAAAACCCTCCGGCACGATCGGGCCGAGCTGCGACAGGTAGCCGCGCACGCGCACGCCATGGCGCTGTCCCAGCCACTGCTTGGCGATCACGCCGGCGGCCACCCGCATGGTGGTTTCGCGCGCCGAAGAACGGCCACCCCCGCGCGGATCGCGGATGCCGTACTTCTGCCAGTAGCTGTAATCGGCATGGCCCGGACGGAACTGCCGGGCGATGTCGGCGTAATCCTTGCTGCGCTGGTCGGTGTTGCGGATCAGCAGCGCGATCGGTGTGCCGGTGGTCAGGCCCTCGTACACGCCGGACAGGATTTCGACCTCGTCGGCCTCGCGACGGGCCGAGGTGTGACGGGTCTTGCCGGTGGCACGACGTTGCAGATCAAGGGTGAAAAGTTCCGGCGCCAAGGCCAGCCCCGGGGGGCAACCGTCGACCACGCAACCGATCGCCGGGCCGTGCGATTCGCCGAACGTGGTGACCGTCAGCAGCTTGCCGAAACTGTTCGCGCTCATGGGCGGGCGGCTGCCAGCTCCGTGATGCGGGCGCTGTGGGCGATCAGCTCGCGGCATTCCACCGCGAAGATGCCCATCTGCCCGACCTTGAACTCGATCCAGGCGAAGTCGACTTCCGGCAGCAGCTTGACCAGGTGGCGCTCGGATTCGCCGACCTCGCAGATCAACAACCCGTCCTCGGACAGGTGGATCGGCGCATCGCGCAGGATCTTCAGCACCAGGTCCAGGCCATCGTCACCGGCGCGCAGGCCCAGCTCCGGCTCGTAGGAGTATTCCTGCGGCAGCGCATCGGTCTCGTCGTTGGTGACGTACGGCGGATTGGTGACGATCAGGTCGTAGTGGCGGCCGGTGAGCCCGCCGAACAGGTCCGACTTGACCAGGGTGACGTTGTCCGCGTGCAGGCGCGCCTTGTTCTCCGCGGCCAGGGCCAGGGCGTCGTCACTGATGTCCACGCCATCGACGTGCCATTCCGGGTTGTAGTGGCCCATCGCGATGGCGATGCAGCCCGAACCGGTGCACAGGTCCAGCGCGCGGCTGACTTCGCGGCCGGCGAGCCAGGGCTCGAAGCCGGCTTCGATCAGCTCGGCGATCGGCGAGCGCGGCACCAGGGCGCGCGCATCGCTCTTGAAGCTCAGCCCGGCAAACCAGGCCTCGCCGGTCAGATAGGCGGCCGGCACGCGCTCGACGATGCGGCGCTCGAACAGCGCAAGCACCTGCAGCTTTTCGGTGCGGGTGACGCGGGCCGCGCCATAGGCCGGGCCCAGGTCGTGCGGCAGGTGCAGGGCGTGCAGGACCAGCTGCGTCGCTTCGTCCAGCGCGTTGTCGTAGCTGTGGCCGAAAGTCAGGCCGGCCTCGTTGAAACGGCTGGTGCCGTAGCGGATCAGGTCGATGATCGTGTGCAGTTCGTCGGCCGCGGCGGCAATCATGGGCAACAACTGGTGGGGGAAAGATGCCGATTATAGAGGCGCGGCCGCTATCATGAGCGTCCGTTGCAGCGGAAACTTCGGCGCGCGCAGGCGTGCCGGCCAATTGCAGCGCCCGCTGGCGGGCTGTCCGCCGACCCGCGCCGGCCCCTCGGCGCCCTGGATCAAGGTGACTGGCTGCATGACCAAACGTACAACCGGCATCGTCCTCGCCGTAGCGCTGGCCGCCGGCCTGGGCCTGGTCGCGGCGCAGAAGATGTTCACTGCCCCGGACGCAGGCTCTCCCTGGCCCGGCACCGAAACCATCACGATGTACCCGCATTCGCGCGCCCTGCCGGAGTTCAACCTGCGCCAGTCCGACGGCACCGCGCTGGTGCCCGGCGAACTGAAGGGCCATTGGACGCTGGTGTTCATCGGCTTCCTGTCCTGCCCCGACGTGTGCCCGACCACCCTGGCCGAACTGGCCCAGGCACAGAAGCAGTGGGAGATGCTGCCGGAAAGCCTGCGCCCGCGCGTGCTGTTCGTGTCGGTCGACCCGGAGCGCGACGCCCCGCCGCGGGTCGGCGAATACGCCCACCCCTTCCACAAGGACACCCTCGCCGCGACCGCCGACGTGCCCGAGCTGGAACGTTTCGCCACCGCGCTGGGCTTCGTGTTCCAGAAGGTGCCGGGCAAGCACTTCGACCAGAACCCGAACGACTACAGCATGGATCACTCGGCCGGCATCGCCGTGCTCGATCCGGAAGGCCGCCTTGCCGGCCTGATCCGCCCGCCCTTCCAGCCGCAGGCGATCGCCGCGGACTTCACCCGCTTGACCCAGGCCACCGCCCCATGACCTTCGTGACCGCCCTGACCTACGTCCTGCCGCACCGGCTGCTCTCTTCGCTGGCGCGACGGCTGGCCTATTCCACCCACCCGGGCGTGAAGCAGTGGCTGATCGACACCGTGGTGCGCAAGTTCGGGGTCAACCTGGCCGAGGCCGCGCAATCCGACCCGACCGCCTATCCCTCGTTCAATGCGTTCTTTACCCGGGCGCTGAAGCCGGGCGCGCGCCAGGCCGATCCGGATCCGCGCACGCTGGTGATGCCGGCCGATGGCCGCATCAGCCAGTTGGGCGCGATCGTCGACGGGCGCATCTTCCAGGCCAAGGGCCAGTCATTCACCGCCGCCGAACTGCTGGGAGACGAAGCCGCTGCGCTGCCTTTCCGCGAAGGCCTGTTCGCCACCGTGTACCTGTCGCCGCGCGACTACCACCGCGTGCACATGCCGTGGACCGGCACCTTGCGCGAGACCGTGCACATGCCGGGCCGGTTGTTCAGCGTGGGCCCGGCCGCGGTGCAGGGCGTGGCTGGCCTGTTCGCGCGCAATGAGCGCCTGGTCTGCCACTTCGACACGGACTTCGGGCCGATGGTCTCGGTGATGGTCGGTGCGCTGCTGGTGTCGGGCGTGGAGACGGTGTGGAGCGGCGTGGAGATCCCGGCCTACGGGGACCGGATCACGCGCAAGGACTACCGCGGGCAAAACATCACCCTGGAACGCTTCGCCGAGATGGCGCGATTCAACTACGGCTCGACGGTAATCGTGCTGCTGCCGCCGGGCGTGGCGGAGTTCGCGCCGCAGCTGCAGGCCGAATCGGCGGTCACCCTGGGCGAGCCCCTGGCAAAGCTGCGCCCCTAAACCGCTCCCCTCTCCCGCAAGCGGGAGAGGGGCTGGGGGTGAGGGTGCCGGAGGTGAAGCGGCGTTTACCGATCGCACCCCGCCAACTTGATCACCTGCCCCGGCTTGATCGCATACGCCGGCGCGCGCAAGTTGTTGGCCTTGGCCAGCTCCTTGATATCGCACTGGTGCTTGTCGGCGATCCTTCCCAGCGTGTCGCCCTTGGCCACCTTGTAGTTGCGCGCCTGCTTGGCCTTGGGCTTGACCGCCGCCGGCTGGCCGGTGGCCACGGTGGTCGCCACACCCGCCATCGGCGTGGCACTGCCCACCGCGACATTGCCCGTATACGACTGCGGCGAAGGCCGCACGATCGCCTGGTTGAGATCGGCACTGATCAAGGTGCGCGCCAGATCGGCGCGCGGGCCCTTCACGCAATAGCGGTTGTACAGCCCGACGATGCGCGTGGTCGCGTTGATCGTGGTGCCGCCCGGAATCCAGCCATCAGGCTCATAGCGCGGATTGAGGTTGCGCAGCGCGCGCATGTACCCATCGCGGGTGCCGGCGCTGCCCAGGCAGATGGTCAGTTCGTAGATGGTGGTCGAGCGCGACAACGTGAGCGTGGCCGGCACCGCGTTGATCTTCGGAAACTCCAGCCCGTACTGCTGCGGGTGCAGGAACAGCCACGCCGCGGCGATCACCATCGGCACGTAATCCTTGGTCTCGGCCGGGAACTGGTCGTACACCTGCTGATCCCAGAAGCTGCGGCCACCGGTGGCGCCATAGACACGCGCCGCGCGGCCCTCGCCGCCGTTGTATGCGGCCAGGGCCAGCTCGATGTTGCGATTGAGCTCGCCCATGCGCTCGTTGAGATACGAGGCGCTGGCCATGGCCGCGCTGCGCGGATCGAAGCGGCTGTCGAAGCCGGTGTCATCCACGCCCAGGCCGAAGCGACGGCCCGTGGCCGGCATGAACTGCATCAGCCCGGCAGCGCCTGCGCGCGAACTGGCGTGCACCCGGCCATTGGATTCCTTGGCCATGATCCCGAACAGCAGGGCTTCCGGCAGGCCACGGCGCTGCCATTCCGGCCACATGATGCCGCGCAGGTTCTCGTAGTTCTCGTAGCTGGTCAGCAGCTGCGGGCGCAGGTCGGTGAGCCAGCGGCGGATGCCGGCCTGCACCGCGGCGTTGTATTCGACCATCGTGTCGAACTCATGCCGGCGATCGTTGAGCAGCGCCGCGGCGCGTGCGGCCTCGGGCACATCGGCGGCCAGCGGGCCGACGTGGTCCGGGTCGGCTTCGAGCAGCGCGCTGTCCGTGTCCTCGACCTCGTCCTGGGTCGCATCGACATTGGCCTTGAGCAGGCGCTTGTAGGTGGCCAGCAAGGTGCCCATCTGGCAGCCGCGCTGCTGGGTGCAGGCGCTGATGACGTCTTCCATGTCTTCCAGGGCCGCATCGCTTTCCGCCTGGCCCTTCGGATCGGCATTGGCGACCAGCACCTGGGCGGCGCCATAGCGCTTTTCGGCGGCGTCCATGCGCGCCTGCAGGGCTTGGGCCTTGGCTTCGTCGCGCTTGGACAGCGCCATTGCGGAGGGAACGACCGACAGCAGCGCCACGGCGGCCAACACGGGCCACGGGCGCAAAACGGGGAACGGAAGCGGCATCTTCGGCAACGGCGACGGTAAGGACCGGCAGGGTAGCCCCGCCCCGCGCGCCCGGGCAAGGCAAGCTGCACGATGGGTACAGTGCGGTGTCAGGAAGCGCCGTAGAATCCTGGCCACTTGAATGCGAGGCAAGCCATGGACCCGATCCTGCTCGGCAAAGGCGTCACCGACGATATCGCCGTCGTCCTGCAACCGCGGCTGGGCAACCGCCACGGCCTGGTGGCCGGCGCCACCGGCACCGGCAAGACGGTGACCCTGATGACCCTGGCCGAGGGCTTCTCGCGGATCGGTGTGCCGGTGTTCCTGGCCGACGTGAAGGGCGACGTGGCCGGCCTGGCCGTGGCCGGCGACGGCAACGAGGCGGTGCGCCAGCGTGCTGCCGAGATCGGCGTGGCCGATTACGCGCCGGCGGCCAATCCGGTGGTGTTCTGGGACCTGTACGGCCAGCTCGGCCACCCGGTGCGGACCACGGTCAGCGAAATGGGCCCCACCCTGCTCGCCCGCATCCTGGAACTCAACGACACCCAGGCCGGCGTGCTCGACATCGTGTTCAAGCTGGCCGACGACCGTGGCCTGTTGTTGCTGGACCTCGACGACCTGCGCGCCCTGCTCAGCCTGGTGGTGGAAGACCGCAAGGAGATCTCCACCGAGTACGGCCTGGTCAGCGCGCCCTCGGTGGCGGCCATCCAACGCGCCCTGCTGCGCCTGGCCCAGGACGGCGGCGAAGGCTTCTTCGGCGAGCCGGCGCTGGAGCTGGCCGACCTGATGCGCACCACGACCGACGGCCGCGGCGTCATCGGCATCCTCGCCGCCGCGCAGCTGGTGCTGAAACCGCGGCTGTATTCGACCTTCCTGCTGTGGCTGCTGTCGGAACTGTTCGAGCGCCTGCCCGAGGTCGGCGACCTGGACAAACCCAAGCTGGTGTTCGTATTCGACGAAGCGCACCTGCTGTTCGACGATGCGCCACCGGCGCTGGTGCAGCGGATCGAACAGGTGGTCCGGTTGATCCGCTCCAAGGGCGTCGGCGTGTATTTCTGCTCGCAGTTCCCGGACGACGTGCCGGCCAACATCCTCGGCCAGCTCGGCAACCGCGTGCAGCACGCGCTGCGCGCCTACACGCCGCGCGACCAGAAGGCGGTCAAGACCGCCGCGGAAACCTTCGTCGCCAACCCGAAGCTCAATGTCGCCAGCGCGATCTCCAGCCTCGGCACCGGCGAGGCGCTGGTCTCGACCCTGCAGGACAAAGGCGTACCGATGCCGGTGGAGCAGACCCGCATCGCCCCGCCGCGCTGCCGGATGGGCGCGATCAGCGATGCCGAACGCGCGCAGGTGCGGGCCGGCAGCCCGGTCGGCGGCAAGTACGACACGGCGGTCAATCGCGAATCGGCCGCCGAGAAGCTGGCCCAGCGCGCCGGCGAACAGGTGGCCAAGGCCGAAGCGCCGCCGGCGCGTACCGCCGAGCAGGACGCCGCACAGGGCAACGACTGGGGCCAGTCGGTCAAGGATGCGGTCTTCGGCACCAAGCGTCGGCAGGGCCTGCTGGAAACCATGGCCAAGCAGACCACGCGCACGGTCGGCAGCAAGCTGGGCCAGCAGATCGTGCGCGGCATCCTGGGCGGGATCTTCGGCGGCAAGAGCCGCTGAAACGTCGCCGTGATTGCGTTGCGGCGCATCGCCCACGCACAATCGCGGCACATCTTGCCCAGGGGGGGCCGTCATGGAAGACCGCCGTATGCAGGGCCGCGATCGTCGCGGCCAACCCGAACCGTTCTGGTCGCGCGTTCGCGCCATTGCCCTGTTCCCGGTACACGGTGCGGCCTTCTGGTCGCTGGTGGCGCTGAGCCTGTTTTCCCTGCTGGGCATGCTGCCGGGCATCGGCGGCATCCTCAGCCTGATTACCTGGCTGGCCGCCTATCGCTACGCCTTCGAAGTGCTGCGCCATACCGCCAACGGACACACCGGCGCGCCGGATTACGGCATGGACCTGCAGGACGGCGCGGTGATCCGCCTGTTCGCACTGGCCTTCTTCATGTTCATCGCGGCGATTGCGATTGCCGTGTTGACCCGCAGCCTGGTACTGACGCTGATCGCCTTTGGCGTGATCGCACTGATGCAACCGGGCAGCGTGATCTCGCTGGCGATGGACGGCAGCCTGCGCCGCGCGCTCAACCCGATGGTGCCCCTGGAAATCGCTACGCGCATCGGTTGGCCGTACCTGGCGGCGTTCTGCCTGCTGTTCGTCATCCAGGTCACCACCATGCTCGCCGCCAGCTGGGCGGCGCGTTTCCTGCCGCCAGTGATCAGCGCGCTCGGCGTCAACTTCATGATGTTCTGGGGCCTGTTCTCGACCTTCCACCTGCTGGGCTATCTGGTCTACCAGTACCACGACGTCCTGGGCTTCGAGCCCGAAGCCTTGCAGGGCGCGCAGAGCGCAGACCCGGACCAGCGCCTGCTCGACGAAGCCGAGGCCCACGTGCGCGATGGCCATCCGCGCGAAGCGCGCGAGGTGCTGCGCAGCGCCATTCGCGGCCGCCCCGTATCGCTCGCCGTGCACGAGCTCTACCAGCGCCTGCTGCGCCAGGACGGCGCCACGCCGGAACTGCACCAGCACGCACAGCAATACATCAGCCGCTTGATGGCCGAGAAGCAGGAGCGACGCGCCTTGGCCGTGCTGCGCGAAATGCTGGACGTGGATGCATCATTCACCCCGGCGCAGGTTGAACACGCGATGCAGCTGACCGAGCGCGCCCGCAGCGCCGGCCAGTACCAGCTCACTGCCGATGCACTGCGCGCGATGCTGCGCACCTGGCCGCAGCGCGAACAAGCCGCGCAATGGTCGCTGGATGCCGCCTTGCTGCTGGCCGAACGTTTCGGCCGCGATGACGAGGCGCGCCAACTGTTGCGCGACGCCTTGCAGCGCAGTGACAACGCAGAACAGCGACGCAGGCTGGAAGCGGCCCTCGGCGCACTGGATTCGAGCACCGCCACGAGCAGCGCGGGCTGATCCCGCGCCCGCGCCTGCTCAGGCGTTCTCGAGCAGGAATCGCGCTTTCGCGGCCTGGGGCTGCTCCGGAAACGCGGCCAACAGATGCGATAGCAATCGCAATTGCTCGCCCGGCGCATGCACGCCATGCGCCAACGCCAGCTTCAGCCACAACTGCGCCTGCATCTCGCGCGGGCCACCGTCTCCTTCGCGCGCAAGCAGCGCTTCGGCCTCACGCAAATGGCCCAGCGCCACCCATTGCGAGACCAGCGTCGTGCGAATTGTCGGGTCCAACCCCGCATCGGCGGGCAGTGACTGCACCAGGCTCCACTGGGCCTGCACCTGCGCCGCGTCCGTGGCGGGCAACCTGAGCAAGGTCAGCGCATGGCGTTGCAAGGCCTGCTTCTGGCCAGCATTGCGCGCCACGCGGCAACGCGCCAGCGCCACTTCGAAAGCGTGCGGCTGCTCGGCTGCCAACGTTGCCAGCAAGGCTTCGGCCTCGGTATTTTCCATGCGCCCGAGATGGCGCTGCGCCCGCTCCCAACGATCGTCCTCCGCATGCAGCGGGGTATCGCGCATGAACGCCGGGCGCGTTTGCCGCGCCCAGACCAGCAGCCCGCCCATGACCGCCCCCGTCACCAGGCCGCCGGCATGCGCCTCGAATGCCACGTGGGAGCCGTCGTCGGACAACAGGTTGAACACTTCCCAGCCCAGCCAGAGCGGCAACAGCAGGATCGCCGGCGCGCGCACGTAATCAAACACCACCGCGAACCAATAAAAGAAGCGCACGCGCTGCCGGCCCCAGACCGCGCAGAACGCGCCCATCATCGCGGCGATCGCGCCCGAAGCGCCCAGCCCTCCGCCGTACTCGCCCCAGCGCCACAAGACACTGGTAGCGGCCGAACCGTAGGCGCCCACGATATAGACGCCGAGCAGCCACCACGGCCCGATCGCCCCCTCCAGCAGCAGGCCCAACGCCACCAGGAACAGCATGTTGCCGATCAGGTGCATGGGATCGGCATGCAGGAACGCGGCGGTCAACATCCGATGCGGCGACCACTCCGAACTGCGTTGCATGTGGCGCAGGGTGAAGATCGCCTCCAGGCGGCGGTCGAACTCGGCGCGCAGCGGACGCCAATCGGCACGCGCGGCCTCGTCGTCCCCCGGCGCAGCGGCGGCCAGGAAGTCGCGAAAGCCGATGTCGTTGACCGCGGCCTGGGCCAACGTCGCCCACTGCTCCGGTTCGCCCTGGCCATCCAGCGCCTGCAGCTCATCGCCGCGGCCGCTGTCAACGAGGTAGCGGCGATAGGCCGGCATTTCGCGCTCGGCCAGGCCCGATTGCAGGTAGAAGCGCTGGGCCTGCGCCATCGCCTGCGTGTCACCGGATTGCGGGCCGAAGAACACGCCCACGTTGATCAATAGCAACAGCGTGGTCATCCACGGCCAGGTCGCCCAGGTGAGCGGCTTGTGCAATGGCAGGATCAACATCGGCAACGTCCCTTGTCAGCGAAGGCGGCAGCTTCGGCGATCGGCGGGGCGACATGCAAGCCGCCCCGCGCTAGCATCCCCTCCCCTGTTCCATGGCGCAGCATTGCAATGTCCCGTTGGCGTCCGCCCGCAGAAAAGAGCACCGCCCTGATCACCGCCGCCGGGCACGCACGGCTGAAGGCCGAACTGGACGACCTGTGGCGGGTACGGCGGCCGGAAGTGGTCAAGGCCCTGGCCGCCGCCGCGGCAGAGGGCGACCGTTCCGAGAACGCGGAATACACCTATCGCAAGAAGCAGCTGGGCGAGATCGACCGCCGCGTGCGCTACCTGAGCAAGCGCCTGGAAGCACTGCGCGTGGTCGATACCCGCCCGAGCGACCCGCAGGCGGTGTTCTTCGGGGCGCAGGTCGAACTGGAGCGGGTGGATGATGGCGAGTTGCTGCGCTACCGCATCGTCGGGCCGGATGAAACCGATGCGGCGCTCGGCTGGATCAGCATTGATTCGCCGCTGGCGCGGGCGCTGCTGAAGAAGCGCATCGATGACGAGTTCGAAGTGATGTTGCCGGGTGGGTTGACCCGGTTTGTGATCGTGGATGTGGGGTACGGCTGACGGGAAGCCTGGTTGCCGACCTTGGAGCGGGTGCCTCCTCCAGCGATACTTTGCCCGCCCGCGCCGCTTGTTGCGTTCGATTGATCCAATGGAGCAACCGGCAAGAGCGGGGAATGCTTGTTCTCAATGTAAAGGCCCGGATGAGCCGCCATGAAGCAGAACACGCTGATCCTATGCACGCTGATCGCCCTGAAAGTCTCCGGCACGGCCCACGCGCTGCCCCCTGGCGCCTTCATGTGTCGAAGCGACGCGCCGTATGACTACCTCTCCATAGATCCCGATCATCCAGACCAGCTGCTGGTGCTCTCCTATACGGGCAAGAGCGAGATTCGCCGCCTGACCTCTCCCACGGTGTCGTTCCAGTCGATCAAGACCGCCGGCGCGCCGGATTTGATCATCCAGCCCGGCGACAAGGAAAAAGACCCCGACAAGCAGGGCGGCGTGAACCTGCTTCGGGACGGCCGCGTGATCGCCCATTTCGACGGTGATCTTGTCCATTGGGACATCTTTCGTGCCGGCGCCCGTTCACGCTTCCAGGTCACGACCTCCCGGCTTTACATGCCGCATGGCGATGAAGAGCCCTATCGCGCAAGACTGACGACGCGCATCGTCGATGCGCTCGGGACCGTACTGGCCGAACACAGCTACGACGACCGACTGGGCGAGGACATGCTTCCGGGTCTGCGCTTCACCGACGATGGGCACGGCCTGTACCAGAACGACGACGTACTTGCCGGGAGCGCCCAGCTGGAAGTCCTCGATCCCACGACGCTGAGGACGCTGGCGAAGATCAGCCCACCTCGCGGCGGCCGTCTCGATGCCGTACGCATGATGACACCGAGCCGGGGCTACGTGATCTCCGGCAATCAGCTGCTCCGCGTGCAGGGCACGACGTTGCTCGCCGTACCCATGGATGGCGGCCCCATGAAGGTCAGTTCGCTTGCCCTCGACATGCGCTCACGTCGCCTGCTGGTCGAAGGGCCGGGGGACTTCGCCGTGCTCGATCTCGATGGGAACCTGCTGTATCGCCAGTCGCTCCAGCCCGGCGTGCGGGCCGGCAGCGCAAAACTGGCGATCGACGGCAGCGTGGGCTTTATCGACTACGCCACGAACGCCATCAGGATTGCCACGCGCGCCTCCAACTATCGCGACTCGGTGGTGACGCCACTGAGCAAGGACGAATGGCTGTCGGTCAGCTGCTTCACCCCACGCTCCGCAGCGCTGCTTGAGCAGGAAATGCCACGCCTGGTGAAGTTCCCCCCGCAGCCGAAATGAGGCTGCCGCAGCGCGGTCGAACCGACCGCGGCTGCGCCTGGTCCGTTCAGACCATCGACAACGGCAGCGGCTTGCGCGCAGGCGCCAGCGCATCGCCGATCAGGTCATGCTCGTCGCTCTCGGTGATTTCCACCTGGACGAAATCACCCGGGCGCAGGCCCATCTCTTCGCCATTCTGGATGTGCACCAGGCCGTCGATCTCCGGCGCATCGGCGCGCGAGCGGGCCACGGCAATACCGTCTTCGAGCATGTCGACCAGGCACTGCTGCACCGTGCCGACCTTGGCCTCGAGCCGCGCGGCGGAAATCGCCGCCTGGCGCGCCATGAAGCGCGCCAGGCGCTCCTGCTTGACGGCTTCCGGTACCGGGTCCGGCAGCGCATTGGCGCTGGCGCCTTCCACCGGCGAGTAGGCGAACGCGCCCACGCGGTCGAGCTGGGCTTCATCCAGGAAATCGAGCAGCGCTTCGAACTCGGCCTCGGTCTCGCCGGGGAAGCCCACGATGAAGGTCGAGCGCAGGGTGATGTCCGGGCAGATCTCGCGCCAGCGCAGCACCCGTTCCAGGGTCTTGTCGACCGCACCGGGGCGCTTCATCAGCTTGAGGATGCGCGGGCTGGCGTGCTGGAATGGGATGTCCAGGTACGGCAGGATCTTGCCTTCGGCCATCAGCGGCACGACGTCATCGACGTGCGGATACGGGTAGACGTAGTGCAGGCGCGTCCACACGCCCAGCTCGGACAAGCCTTCGCACAGCGCCTTCATCCGGGTCTGGTACTGGCGACCCTGCCAGGTCCGTTCGGCGTACTTCAGATCCACGCCATAGGCCGAGGTGTCCTGCGACACCACCAGCAGTTCCTTGACCCCGCCACGCACCAGGCGCTCGGCCTCGCGCAGCACCTCATCGACCGGGCGTGAGGCCAGGTCGCCACGCATCGAAGGAATGATGCAGAAGCTGCAGCGGTGGTTGCAGCCTTCGGAAATCTTCAGATAGGCGTAATGGCGCGGGGTTAGCTTGACGCCATAGTCCGGCACCAGGTCGACGTAGGGATTGTGCTGCGGCGGCAGCGCGGCGTGCACGGCTTCCATCACCGTGGCGTAATCCTGCGGGCCGGAGACGGACAGCACGTCCGGGTACTGCTCGCGGATCAACGCCGAATTCTTGCCCAGGCAGCCGGTCACGATGACCTTGCCGTTCTCGTTCATCGCCTCGCCGATCGCATCCAGCGACTCGGCCACGGCCGAATCGATGAAGCCACAGGTGTTGACCACCACCACGTCGGCGGCGTCATAGCTGGGCACGATGTCGTAGCCCTCCACGCGCAACTGGGTGAGGATGCGTTCGGAATCGACGAGCGCTTTCGGACAGCCAAGGCTGACGAAGCCGACTTTGGGGTTCGACAAGGACATGGGGTTTGGGGGCCTGGGTGAGGTACGGCCTGGGGCCTGAGCCGCGGAATTATAGCGGGCCCGGCCGCCCTGCCCTGAACACCAGCGGCCAGACTCTGTCACTGCGCCCTCCCCGGCCCGCTTACATAATGAGCCCCTCCCATTCACGCAGAGGAGCCCCGTCATGGGCCACTGGACCACGCTCGATACCCCCCACGGCCAGGTTGCCGCCTGGCACGCCAAACCCGTCGGCCAGCCGCGCGGCGGGCTGGTGGTCATCCAGGAGATTTTCGGGGTCAACGAACACATGCGCGAGGTGGGCGAGGACTTCGCGTCGGCCGGCTACGAAGTGCTGGTGCCGGCGTTCTTCGACCTGGTCGAAAAAGACGCGGACCTGCCTTATGACGCCGCCGGCACGCAGCGCGGCCTGCAGATGGTCTCCGCGTTGGGCATGGACAAGGCGGTGGACGTGGTGCAGGCCGCCGCGGCCGTGTTGGCGCCGGCGGGCAAGGTCGGCACGGTGGGCTACTGCTGGGGTGGCACGGTCGCCCTGCTCTCGGCGATCCGCCTGGGCCTGCCCTCGGTGAGCTACTACGGCGCACGCAACGTGCAGTTCCTGGACCAGGCGCCAAAGGCGCCGGTGATCTTCCACTTCGGCGACCAGGACAAGAGCATTCCGCCCGAAGCGGTGCAGGCCCATCGCGAGAAGCTGCCGCAATACCCGGTGTACGTGTATCCGGCCGACCACGCCTTCAATCGCGATGTCGGCCCCCACTACGCACCGGAAAGCGCCAAACTTGCGCGCGAACGCACCCTGGCGTTTTTCGCGGAGAACCTGTGAGCGATTTCGTCCTCGACCCGCGCCTGGCGGCGGACAGCGTGTTCGTGGCCGACGGCCCGTTGTCGCAAGTCCGGCTGATGGACGATGCACGCTTCCCGTGGTTGGTGCTGGTGCCGCGGGTGGCAGGGGTGAGCGAGTGGATCGACCTGGACGGCGGCCAGCAGCGCTTGCTGCTGGCGGAGGTCAATCAGGTTTCGCGCTTGCTGCAAGCCGAGCCTGGCGTGCTCAAGCTCAACCTGGGCGCGCTGGGCAACATCGTCCGCCAGTTGCACGTGCACCTGGTGGGTCGCCATGAGGGTGATGCGGCCTGGCCGGGCCCGGTGTGGGGCAGCGGTGCGGCGCAGCGGTTCGCCGCAGCGGATTTGCAGCGGCGTGTCGAAGACTGGGCGCAACGGCTACGATAGGCGCCCGTCCATTCGCCCAACATCGACCGCATGAAATCCCACGTCGTCGCCGCGCTGATCCTGATTCTCGTCGGCCTGCTGTTTCTCGCCAACAATCTGGGCTGGACGCATTTGAGCATTGGTCGATTGATCAGTACGTGGTGGCCGGCGATCCTGGTGGCTGTGGGGATCGGGATGTTGTTCGGGCGCGGGAAGTAGGCGGATCGAATATTCTGTTGAGAAGGCGGCGCCGTAAGGTGCCGTTTTTTTTTGCTTACCGGAATCGGTGCCGCGGTTGCGCTTGATCGCAAGCAGGAGACTCTCTCTCCTCTGCTCGGATGTCTTTGCGCCCTGAGGGTGCGGCTCTCTTGGTTCTGCGCTCGGCGTCCGGGGGCGGTACCCCTTATCGGGGGACGCCAAAAGCGTCCATCCATGGACTTGAGCTCATGTGGCGACATTCGTGGCATAGCCCGCTGCGCGGGCTATGCCCCCAAAGTTTGCTGCGCAAACTTCGGGCCCCACTTCTGCCTTGCCTATCCCCTCGGCTTTGCCGCGCCCCCTTAACAAAGGGGGCTCTCCTCCAGAAGGAAAACTGCGAGGTCGAAGTGGGGAAGTAACGCGCCTTGCACCGACCCCTCGGGGGCAGGCGTTAGTGGGCCATGGATGGCCCACGGTCGGTGACTGAGTACATGGATGTACGCCGGAACCGAAACGCCTGCCCCCGAGGGGTCGGGGCC
>Ga0160473_100231_pt1 | contig 48487 bp, 49 predicted proteins | sample HID1975I_E11MG_FD_108217 | JGI IMG/M metagenome (GOLD analysis project Ga0160473, IMG submission 108217) | Enriched soil microbial communities from UW Madison campus, WI, USA - HID1975I_E11 MG | ecosystem: Environmental > Terrestrial > Soil > Unclassified | place: USA: Madison, Wisconsin... | reverse complement strand
GGCTCCTGACCCGTGGCGATCCACGGGGCCTCCGGCTTGGCGCCCGTCATTTGCATCGTCCGCACCTGCACCGGGCTGGTGTGGGTGCGCAGCACCTTGCGCTCGCCCGTTTCCGGGTCGGGCTGCAGGAAGAAGGTGTCGTGCATCTCCCGCGCCGGATGTTTGGGCGGGAAGTTCAGGGCGGTGAAATTGTGGAAATCGTCCTCGATGTCCGGGCCCTCGGCCACGGCGAAGCCCATCTCGGCGAAGATGTGGGTGACCTCGTCCATCACCTGCATGGTCGGATGCACCCCGCCCTTGCGGCGCGGGCGCGCCGACAGGGTCAGGTCGACCCGCTCGGCCAGCAGTTTCGCGTCCAGCTCGGCCGCTTCCAGCAGCGCCTTCCTGTCGGCGATGGCGGCGGATACGCGGTCCCGCAGGCCATTGATGACCGGCCCGTTTTCGCGCCGCTCATCCGGGCTCATCGCCCCCATGCCCTTCAGTAGGCCCGAGATGACTCCGGTCTTGCCGAGCGCCGAGACGCGGATCTCCTCAATCGTCGCCACCGTCTCGGCCGCGCCGATGGCGTTGATGAGGTCCAGCTCCAGTTGGGAAAGGGTCGTGTCAGAATTGGGCATAGGGGTCCGTCTAGCGGTTGCGGTCCAAAGCAAAAAGCCCCCCGGCGCGGGCCGGAGGGCTTTTGCTCGATCCCGTGCGGGAAAGATTTAGGCCAGAGCCGCGCGAACCTTGTCGGCGACGGCCTTGAAGCCGGCTTCGTCGGCCGCGATGTCGGCCAGGACCTTGCGGTCCAGTTCGATGCCGGCCTTGTCCAGACCGTGGATGAACTGCGAATAGGTGAAGCCTTCGACGCGGGCCGCGGCGTTGATGCGCTGGATCCACAGGGCGCGGAAGTTGCGCTTCTTGTTGCGACGGTCGCGATAGGCGTACTGCCCGGCGCGATCGACGGCGGCCTTGGCGGTGCGGATGGTGTTCTTGCGGCGGCCGTAGAAGCCCTTGGCCTGCTTCAGAACCTTCTTGTGCTTGGCGTGGGACGTAACGCCCCGTTTCACGCGAGCCATGATGTTTTTCCTTCGGGTGGCCTCTAGCGTTCGCCGCGCGGCGGCTCACTGCTTGAGAGGCTCAGTTCAAATTCAATGCGGTGGAGAAGATCAGTCTGCGTGCGCCGATCAGGCGTACGGCATGTAGGATTTGATCTTCTTGGCGTCGGCGTCGGCCATGACCGAGGTGCCGCGGTTCTGGCGGATGTATTTGCTGTTGTGGCTGATCAAGCGGTGACGCTTGCCCGCAACGCCGGCCTTCACCTTGCCAGTGGCCGTGAATTTGAAGCGCTTCTTGGCGCCCGACTTCGTCTTAAGCTTCGGCATTTTCACTCTCTGTCTTTGAGTGGCTACCGCCCTTCGGGCTACTTGAGCCGTCAGGAAGGAACCCTGATTAAGAACCGCCCAGGCATGCCTGTTCGCCCGGCGGTTCGGTACGCGAAGGCGCGGCTTTTACGAGAACTGCGGCTGGAAGGCAAGAGCGCGCGCCACACCGCTCACTGCGCAGGATTGTGCCGCTCAAGGAATGCGACCGTTTCAGTCAGCATCTGCTGACGCGTGCCGGCAAAGGACAAATAGTGGTCTTCCCCTTCCAGGGTCACCAGCCGGCTGTCCTTACCCGCAGCCTGAAGGGCGCTCTGCATTCGCGTGCTCTGGTCATACGGTACGACGGTGTCGTCGCGGCCGTGGATCAGCAGGACCGGGCCCTGAACACGCTCCGCCAGACGGGCGGGCGACCGTTCGTCCAGAGTACGATCGCCGGCGCCCTCGCCCCCCATGAAACGGTTCCAGTAGCGGATAGCCGAATTCCGACTGCCCTTGCTGGTGAAGCGCTCTTCGGACGCCAGCATGCTTCGCAAATCCGAGACCGGCGCCACGGCGACAGCGCATTTGTAGATACCGGTGTCCAGGGTCATGCCTGCTAAGGCAGCGTAGCCACCATAGCTAGCGCCGACGATGCACACTCTCTGGGGATCGATCAAACCGCGGCCCGCCAGATGCCGTACACCATCCGACAGATCGCTCTGCATCTTGCGTCCCCATTCGCCGTAGCCTGCCTCCAGAAACGCAGGCCCAAGCCCGTCGGAGCCACGGAAGTTTGGCTGAAGAACAGCATAGCCGCGAGACGCCAGAGCCTGGGCCCACCAGTCGAACCCGGCATAGTCCCGCGAGGCGGGTCCGCCATGCGGCAAGACCACAAGCGGCAGGTTAGAAGGATCGCGCCCTCTGGGAAGCGTCAAATAGCCGGGTATTTCGAGACCGTCCGCCGCCTTGTAGCTGATGATGCGGACGTCAGCGGTCTTTTCTCCTAGCAGCATCGGGTAGGCGCGCCCGATCAACGACAATCGGCGAGCTGCGGAATCATAAAGATAATAGGTGCCGGAATCGCCGCCGCCTTCGCTGTAGAAAACGAATTTTGCCTCGGCGTCATCCATCGACACCAGCGAAATCTCGCGCCCTGGCAGCCCGTTTTTGATGAGTTGGGTCGCGGCGGCGAGCTTGTCGTCGAAGAATTGGTACTCATGGAAGACATCGATAAAGCCGACGCCCTTTAGGCGCCCATCGGCCCCGTAAAGCAACGACTGGACGGGATGCTCCAGATCCATGGGTTCGGACAGGCTGCCGTCAGCCAGCGACACTTCCTTGATGGCGTACCGCTCTTCCTCCTCGGTGTACATGATCAGGCTATCGTGCGAGCGACCGAAGCCCCCGACCGAAGGCCGGTCCAGGAGCGCCGTCGTCTCCGCCAGGGTTTTCCAGCCGGACCCTTGCCGACCCATCAGAGCCCAGGCGCCATTCCGCGGATCGTAATCAACGCGCGCCGCCACCTCGCCGTCACGCTTCAGAATGAAATCATTGGTCCAGTCTCCGCCGCTGGCGTGCAATCGACCGCGCCCGGTTTCCAGATCTACGCGATACAGATCAACCCGATAACGCGTGGGCTCGCGCGTGTAGCCCTCAACATAGAGAACTGGCTCTCCACGATAGACACCGCGCGTGAAGCCCATGACGACCCCAAGGGCGTCACGATCCGCCATACGCATGGCGCGGGTGGTCGAGCGTGTGCGCACGTTAATCAGATCGACGATCTGGAACTCGCTGGTGGTATAAACGCCCTCGGGTCGACCGATGACGCCCTGACGGACGCCGATATGCTCCGGCGAAGCCCAGAAGACACCCCGCGCTCTCCGCCCATCTGCGTCCGCGATCAGCAGCGTTTCCCCCACCGCCGACTGAACGATGACCTGCGCGTCCTCACCTGATCGGCGAATATACGCCAGCATCTCACCGTTGGGAGCCAGCGTCACACTCTGGATAACCGGTAGAGCAGCATAGACCGCGAGCGGCGTCGGCTCTTCAGCCCGCGCAACACCAGTAATCGGCGCACAGATCAAAAGCGCCGCACACAGCGCGACTCGCAACTTCCCAGACATTGGCATTGCCTCCCCGCAATCACCAACCTGTAGCCCAGGCCGTCGCTCGCAGACAAGTATAGGGTGCAATTGAAAAACCCCGGCGGACGGCCGGGGTTTTCCTTTGGTGCGTCTCGATCCGCTCTAGCGCGGGGCCAGGATCATGATCATCTGGCGGCCTTCCATACGCGGGGCGTATTCGACCTTGGCGACTTCGTCGAAGTCGGCCTGGACCTTGTTGAGCAGCTTCATGCCCAGTTCCGGGTGCGCCATTTCGCGGCCGCGGAAGCGCAGGGTCACCTTGACCTTGTCGCCCTCCTCGAAGAAGCGATGCATCGACTTGGCCTTCACGTCATAGTCGTGGGTGTCGATGTTGGGACGCAGCTTGATTTCCTTGAGCTCGACGACCTTCTGGCGCTTGCGGGCCTCGGCCTTCTTCTTCTGCTCCTGGAAACGGAATTTGCCGTAGTCGAGGATCTTGGCCACGGGCGGATCGGACGTGGCGACGATTTCGACGAGATCCAGGCCGGCTTCCTCGGCGGCTTCCAGCGCAGCGGAGGTCGGCATGACGCCCTGCTTCTCGCCGTTCTGATCGATCAGAAGAACGCGGGGGGCGCGGATTTCCTGGTTCATACGCGGCCCGTCCTTCACGGGCGGCGTTTGCATGGGACGGCGAATGGGCGTCGTTTCCTTATGTGGTCGAAAGCGTCTGAATCTTCGCAGGGGAAGACGCGCGACACGCGGTCGCGTTCCCCTGCTGGACGCCTATATGACCGCGAAAGCCTTTCGCTTCAAGGTTTGACCGCATCGGGGCCCGGTGCGAACGCCGCTTGCAGCGCCAGAGTCTCTTCGAACACACGCTCGACCGACAGCGCGGTGATCGGCGCGAACGCGCCCCGCACCGGCGCGGCGGCCAGCACCCGCCCCTTCGGCCCCCACGGCGCCTTGTGCCACCACTCGCTGGGGCCAAAGAGGCCGAGCGTCGGCGTCCCCGTCGCCGCCGCGACGTGCATCAGGCCGGAATCGTTGCCGACGAACAGGTCTGCGCGGGCGATGGCCGCCGCCGAGGCCAGGATGTCGCCCTTGCCCACCGCGTCGACGCCGCGCACGCCCGCCGCCGCCAGCGCCGGGGCCGCCGCCGCGTGGTCGCCCGGCCCGCCCACCAGCATGAAGCGCCAGCCGTCGAAGCGGGGCTCGGCCTTCAGCCGTTCGACCAGCGCCGCCCAGCGGTCGGCGGGCCAGCTGCGATCCGCCGCCGTCGAGATGGGCGCCATGGCCAGGATGGGCGTCGGGTCCGGCCCGATCAGCGTCGCCGCCGCCGCTCGCGCTTCGTCGTCCAGAAAGATTTCGGGCTCGGCGACGCCTTGCGCCTTCATCATGCGCGAGAAGGTGACGACCTTGGGATCGCCCTTCTCCAGCGCCCGGCTGTACAGCCGCCGCTGTCCCGCACGCAGGAACAGCGACATGACGGATCCGCGCACGTCCGCCACCATGGCCCAGCGCACGCCGACCGCCTGACGCCACAGGGCGTGCCAGTGGCCGGACAGCTTCTGCTTCTTCCACGGAATGACCTTCACCACACCCGGCGCGGCGCGGAACAGGGCGGCGGCGGTGGGCCCGACGGCGACGGTGATCTCGGCCCCCGGAACCTGCCGTCCGATCTCGCGGATCGCGCCGCTGGACATCACCGCGTCGCCGATGCGGTCGGCGCTGATGAACAGGACCTGGGGCGCGTCACCGCCGCTCATGCGCCGGCCCCGACATAGGCGTCGTGCAGGGCGACGGCGGCGGCAAAGACGGCGTCGACCGTAAGGTCCTCGATCGGCGCGAACTGGCCGCGCGTCTCGTTGCTGGCCACCGTCCGCGTCCTCGCCCCGCGCGGCCCGTACAGCCACCATTCGGTCGGACCGAACAGGCCCAGCGTCGGCGTGCCCGCTGCAGCGGCCGTGTGCATCAGACCGGAATCGTTGCCGACGAACAGGGTCGCGCGCGAAATGGCGGCGGCCGAGGCCAGGATGTCGCCCTTGCCCACGAAGTCGATCCCGCGCGGCCCGGCCGCTTTCAGCGCCGGGGCCGCCGGCGGCTGATCGCCCGGCCCGCCGACCAGCATGAACCGCCAGCCGTCAAAGCGCGGTTCGACCTTCAGCAGCTCGACCAGGGCGGCCCAGCGGTCGCGCGGCCAGCTCTTGCCCTTCTGATGGGCGATGGGAGCCAGGGCCAGGATCGGGCCCGGCCCGGCGCCGCCCGCCAGCTGCGGGTCGATGACAGCCGCCGCCTCGGTCCGCGCGCGCTCGTCGATATACAGTTCAGGCTCCAGCGCCCGCGGAGCGCGCATCAGGCGCGACACCACCTCGACCTTCGGCACGCCGGTCTCCCAGCCGCGATTGTAGATGCGCCGCGTCCCGGCCCGCACCAGCCAGCCCAGCATCGAGCCGCGCGTGTCGATGACCACGTCCCACGGCTGTTTCACCACCTCGGCCCACAGCCGGAACCAGTGCGACGCCCATTTGCCCTTGTTGACGACGATGATCCGCTCGACACCCGGGGCCGAGCGGAAGAAGGGCGCCGGCGGGCCGCCCGCCGCCACGGTGATCCGCGCACCCGGCCATTGCCGGTTGATCTCGCGCACCACGCCCGAGGCGATGACGCTGTCGCCGATGCGGTTGGGGCTGATGAACAGCACCCGCGCGCCGGATGCGGAGGCGCTCTTGGGTGCTTTCTGGGGGTCGGACACGCGGATCAGCCTTCACTTTGCTCGCCCTTTCGCTACCAGTCCGGGGCCGAATGCGCGAGAGGAAGGCATGACCGATATCCAGACCCTGACCCGCCCCGACGGCGAGACCCTGGCCTTCCGACGCGTCGAGGGTGACGGCCCGACCGTCATCTGGGTCGGCGGCTTCCGCTCGGACATGGAGGGGACCAAGGCGCTGGCGCTGGACGCCGCCGCGCGCGAGCGGGGCTGGAACTATGTCCGCTACGATCATTTCGCCCACGGCCGCTCGTCCGGCGACTGGCGCCAGGCGACCATCGGCCGCTGGCGCGAGGATGCGATCGCCCTGATCGACAGCCTGACCGGCCCGGTGATTCCGGTCGGCTCCTCCATGGGCGGCTGGGTGGCCCTGCTGGCCACGCTGGCGCGGCCGGAGCGGGTTCGCGGGCTGGCCCTGGTCAATCCGGCCCAGGATTTCACCCAGCGACTGATGTGGCCCGGTCTGGCCGATCACGAGCGTCAGGCCATCCTGCGCGAGGGCGAGACCCTGATCGTTGAAGAAGGGCTGGGCGAATACGTCCTGACCCGCCGCATGTTCGAGGAGGCGCGCGACTGGCTGCTGCTGGACGGCCCCATCGCCGTCACCGCCCCGATCCACATCCTGCAAGGCCGCGCCGACGACGTGGTGCCGTGGCGCCATCAGGTCGATCTGGTCGAGCGGCTGACCGGCGGCGACGTGCGGCTGGACCTGATCGAGGGCGGCGACCACCGCCTATCCGCCCCCGTCGAACTGGATCGCCTGGTCGCGGCGGTCGAGGGGCTGCGCGGCGTCTAGCGCGGATAGGTGTCGATGAAGCTGGGCCGCGCCTCCAGCGCCGTCTGCAACGCGACCAGCTTCGGGCGGCTGGCCTTCCAGTCGTAGTCGGGATGGCGGAAACCGATCCAGGTCACCGCCACGCCCGCCGTCAGCACACCCATATCGAAGCGGTCCGCATCCGGCGCCGCAGCTTCCAGCGCGTCCAGGGCCCGGCCCATGTTGTCGGTCCAGCGCGCCATCCACGACGGCGAGCGCTCATGCTCGGGCCGGCGCTTTTCCAGCAGCAGCTTGACGCCCATTTCCAGCGCCGCGTTGGCCAGGGTCTCCACCCGCTTGACCGCCCACCGCTCGCTCCCGTCGGCGGGCAGCAGGCGAGGTCCGTCGCCCAGCCCGTCCAGATACTCGGCGATCACCGGACTGTCGGTCAGCGGGACGCCGTCCTGGGCGATCAGGGTCGGGACCTGCACGATGGGGTTGGTCGCCAGCAGCTCCGGCGCATTGCCATAGGGATCGACCGCGATCTCCTCGACCCGGTCGGCCAACCCCCTCTCCCGCGCGACGATCCGCACCTTGCGAGCATAGGGCGACGGGGTGGTGATGTAGAGTTTCATGCGGACCTTAGGGATATTGCTGACGCGCGTGCAGGACGCCGATCACGCGCACCTGGTCGATCTCCAGGCGATAGACGATCACATAGTTTGGATGCGCAACCAGTTCGCGCGTTCCGGGACGCCGACCGGCGCGACCCACAAGCGGAAAGACGGCCAGCCCCTCGACGGCTTCCTGAACGATATCCTGCATCCGATGCGCGCGGCAAGGGGATTGCGCTCCCCTATAAACCCAAGAAGTTCGGCCAGATCAGCCCTGGCTTCCCAGGCCCAGACGACCGGCAGCACGCTCAGGCCTTCTTGCGGCGACGATCAATCAGGGCGCGCATCTCCGCTATGACCTGATCATGGGGAATCGGCGGGCGCGTATCCGCGAGCGATTTCTCGACCTTCGCCCGAAACCAGATGTCGTAGGCCTCAGCGTCCTCGGTCGTGGCGAACTCGGATTCGATGGGCGACAGCTTGGTCATGTCAAAGATAATGCGCCGACAGCCCAGTCGTCGCAACAGCCGCCTATTCGGCCGCCGCCCGGGCCGCGTCCAGTTCGGCGGCCTTGGCTTCGACGCGGGCGACGATCTCGTCGATCATGCCGTCGTTGGCCTGTTTGTGGGCGATCTTGCCGTTCAGATAGATCATGCCCGCGCCCTTGCCGCCGCCGGTGAAGCCGACGTCGGTGTAAAGCGCCTCGCCCGGTCCGTTCACGACGCAGCCGATGATCGACAGGCTCATCGGCGTGGTCACATGGGCCAGTTTCTCTTCCAAAATCGCCACCGTCTCGATGACGTTGAAGCCCTGACGCGCGCAGGACGGGCAGGCGATGATGTTCACCCCCCGGTGCCGCAGGCCCAGCGACTTCAGGATGTCGAAGCCGACCTTGATTTCCTCCACGGGATCGGCGGCCAGCGACACGCGGATGGTGTCGCCGATGCCGGCCCACAGCATGTTGCCCATGCCGATGGACGACTTGATCGTGCCGGTGCGCAGCGGTCCCGCCTCGGTCACGCCCAGGTGCAGCGGGCAGTCAATCGCCTCGGCCAGCTGCTGATAGGCGGCGACGGTCAGGAAGGGGTCGGACGCCTTCACCGAGATCTTGAACTCGTGGAAGTCCTCGTCCTGCAGGATGCGGGCGTGGTTCAGCGCGCTCTCGACCATCGCATCGGGACAGGGCTCGCCGTATTTCTCCAGCAGCTCCTTCTCCAGGCTGCCGGCGTTGACGCCGATGCGCATGGAGCAGCCGTGGTCGCGGGCGGCCTGGATGACCTCGCGCACCCGATCCTTGGAGCCGATGTTGCCGGGGTTGATGCGCAGGCAGGCGGCGCCCGCCTGGGCCGCCTCGATGCCGCGCCTGTAGTGAAAATGGATGTCGGCCACGAGCGGGACCTTCGCCTCGCGCGCGATGGTGCGGAAGGCGGCGGTGGAGTCCTCGTCCGGGCATGACACGCGCACGATGTCGGCCCCGGCCTCCTCCAGCTGACGGATCTGGTTCAGGGTCGCGACCGCGTCCGATGTCGGGGTGTTGGTCATGGACTGGACGCTGATCGGCGCGTCGCCGCCCACGGGGACGGCGCCGACCATGATCTGGCGGCTCTTGCGGCGCTCGATGTGGCGCCAGGGTCGGACGTGCGTATGGTCGCTCATGACGCGCGGAACATAGGCGATCGACGACGGCAAAACCACGACATCGGGGTCAGGCCGCGACGATTCAGCCCGGAACGGCCTCGTTCGCCGGCAGATCGGCCGGGGCGGCGCGCACCGGTGTGGTCATCGGCGTCGTCGCGGGCGCGGACTGGACCGCTGCGGCCTGGGCCGCCGCCAGACGGTCCGCCTCGGCCAGGGCGTTGTCGGCCGCGATCTGTCGGGCGATGGTCTGGGCCCGCCCGTTCAGCTGGGCCAGCGGCGTCAGCGGCGCGGACAGGGCCCCGCCGTGCTCGCCGTTCAGATAGATGTCGAAGGCGGCCGGTTCGGACACGTCGATGGTGGCCGCGACGCTCGGCGGGGCGCGCCACGCCTCGCCGGCGGCCATCTGACGCGCGAACAGCACCCGGCCGTCGCCCATCCGCACCACCAGGGTGGCGGGCTTGCGCGCCTGCAGCGTGACTTGCGACACCGTGGCCGACGCGCCGTGAATGGCGCCGCGCGGGTTGAACGCCTTTTGCACCGGGGCGACGCTGACCGGGGTCAGGGCGGCGGTCGCGCCATTGACCTCGACGTTCGCCAGCTGGGCCTCAAGGCCCGGGGTCACATAGAAGGCCGGCACCGTCTGGTCCGGCGGCGCGGGCAGCGGCGCCGACAGGCGCAGCCCCTGCGACCCCGTCTGGCCGGGCACGGCGCCCAGGGTCCAGCTTTCGGGCACTTCGGCGATGTCCGACGGATGCGCCTTGCGGATCAGGCTGACCCGCTGGAACACGTTCCAGCCCACCACGGCCAGCACCAGGATGGCTACGGCGGCGATGACGCGGGGGGAATGGCGCCTGACCTCTTCGAAGGCCACGCCGACCGGCGGCTGCAGCGGCACCGACGGATCGGGGCTTTCGCGCTTGAAGCGTTCGATGGCCAGTTGCTCGTCCAGCCCCAGTTCCGACGCATAGGCGCGGACATAGCCGATCGAGAAGACCCGCGACGGCAGGGCCGAGAAATCGTTCTGCTCCAGCGCGATCAGATAGCGGCTGTGGACGCGGGTGGCCTGGGACAGGGCGGCCAGCGACCGGCCCGAGGCGTCGCGCGCCTGACGCAGGCCGTCGCCCAGAGTCGCGGCGTCCGCGATGGAAGGCGCAGGGTCCTTCCAGTCGGGATGCGCCCGAAACTCTTCGGGGACGTTCCCCGTATCCAGCGCCATGACGCCTGACCCCACACTCGACGCACCGGCATAGACCGACAGCGCCGTACTCGACCACGGCGAGCCGTTTACCACATGCGTTTGACGGTTCCGGTTCTGACCCGGAGCCCACCCGAACTCATCCTGTGGATAACTCATTCCCGCCCGCCGTTCAACGATCCGTTAATCATCGTCACCGGTTCCGGCCATGTGCCGGGACGGGACGGATCAGACGGCGACGTTCAATTTGCGGGCCAGGGATTCGATCTCGTTGCGCACCGATCCGGCCGAGGATCCCAGCAGATTGGTCATGCCCCGCCGCGCCGCCGTCAGGTCGGCCGACAGGATCATCCGCTTGACCGGCCCCACCCCGCCCGCCGGCGCCGATAGTCGGGTGAAGCCCAAGGTGATCAGGGCGAACGCCTCCAGCGGCCGCCCGGCCAGCTCACCGCACACCGAAACCGGCGTGCCGGTGTCGGCGCATTTCTTCTGGATTTCGGCCAGGGCCCGCAGCGCCGGGGGCGACAGCGGGTCATAGCGGTCCGACACCAGCGGATTGGTGCGGTCGGCGGCGTACATGTACTGGAACAGGTCGTTGGTCCCGACCGAGACGAAGTCGGTCAGCGGCAGCAGGGCGTCCAGGTGCCACAGCAGGGCCGGCGCCTCGATCATCGCCCCGACCCGCAGCAGGTCCGGCAAGGCCCGACCCCGGCGACGCGCCCATTCCACCTCGACATCGACCAGTTCGCGTGCGGCGCGGAATTCGTCCACCGTGGCGATCATCGGGAACATGACGCGCAGCTCGCGCCCCGCCGCCGCGCTCAGCAGCGCCCGCAGCTGCAGCCGCAGCAACCCCGGTCGGTCCAGTCCCAGGCGGATGGCGCGGCGACCCAGCGCCGGGTTCTCCTCGCGCTCGCTCTCCAGATAGGGCAGCACCTTGTCGCCGCCGATATCCAGGGTCCGGAAGGTGACGGGCCGGTCGCCCGCTGCGTCCAGCACCAGCTTGTACAGCGCCGTCTGCGCCGTCAGGCGCGGCAGCTCGTCCGAGACCATGAACTGGAATTCGGTGCGGAACAGGCCGATCCCCTCGGCCCCGGTCACGTCCATGTTCTCGAGGTCCACGGCCAGGCCGGCGTTGGTCAGGACGGTGATCCGCGTCCCGTCGCGGGTCACGGCCGGCGTGTCGCGCAGCAGGGCGAACTCGGCCTGGCGCTGTTCGCGCACCTCCATCCGCGACTGGACCGCCGCCAGCATGTCGGGCCGCGGACGCAGATAGGCCTCGCCCGTCTCGCCGTCGGCGATGACCAGGTCGCCCTCGCTGACCCGATCGCGCAGCCCTTGCAGGCGACCCACGCAGGGGATCTGCAGCGCCCGGGCGACGATGCCCGCATGGCTGGCGGCCGAGCCTTCCTCCAGCAGCAGGCCGCGCAGCTTGGCGCGCGGATACTCCAGCAGGTCCGCCGGCCCCAGGTTGCGCGCCACCAGTATGGCGTCGTCGGGCAGGTCCCGCTGGCCGGGCTGGTCGCCCGCCAGCACCCGCAGCAGCCGGTTGGCCAGGTCCTCGAAATCGTGCAGCCGCTCGCGGATATAGGGGTCGCGGGCGCTGGCGAAGCGGGCGCGGTGCTCGTTGCGGACCCGATCCACCGCCGCCTCGGCCGTCAGGCCCGAGCGCACCGCCTCTTCCAGCGACCGGTTCCAGCCCCGGTCGTCGGCGAACATCCGATAGGTTTCCAGCACCTCGAACGACACGCCGCCCAGCTTGCCCTGGCCGCCGTCCAGCATGCTGTCGATGCCGGCCTTCAGCGCGACCAGCGCCGTCTTCAACCGCCCCTCTTCGGCCACCGGATCGTCGGACAGCAGCCGTTCCGGCGGCAGCGGCGCCTCGTGCAGCACGACATGACCGAAGGCCAGGCCGTCGGCGAACTTCTGGCCCTTCAGCCGCTCGGGCCGGTGCGGCGCCACCTCGACGTCGCGCAGCTCGGCCTCGGCCAGCAGTTCGCCCGAGGCGACGGTCTCGGCCAGCACCATGGCGATGGTCTGGATGTCCTCGACCTCGTCCTCGTCATAGCGACGGGCGGCGCGGTTCTGGACCACCAGCACGCCGATGGCCCGGCCCCCGCGCAGCAGCGGCGCGCCGAGGAAGGCGTGATACGGATCCTCGCCCGTTTCCGGACGGTACGAGAAGCTGGGGTGCGACGGGGCGTCCGACAGGCTGATCGGCTCGGCGCTGCGCGCCACCTCGCCCACCAGACCTTCGCCAGGCCGCAGCCGGGTGTTGTGCACGGCCTCGGGGTTCAGGCCCTCGGTGGCGAACAGCTCCAGCTCACCCGTCGCGCGGCGCAGATAGATCGAGCAAACCTCGGCCACCATCGACTGGGCGATGATCCGCACGACCAGATTCAGCCGGTCCTGCGCCGGGGTCGAGCCCCCGCCCGCCAGTCCTGCGCCGGCCATGGCCTCGCGGATCTGGCGCAGGAGGTTTCTCGGCCCCCTCGTCGTCAATCCGCCCTTGACCATCATGGCTCCCGTCGCCGTCGCGCGTCCCCGCGCCTGTTGAACCCTATACCGCGTCCAGCCCGTAGGCCGAATGCAGCGCCCGCACCGCCAGTTCGGCATAGGCCGCGTCGATCAGCACGCTGATCTTGATTTCCGAGGTCGAGATGGCCTGGAATTTCACGCCCTTGTCCGCCAGCGCCCTGAACATGGTCTGTGCGACGCCCGCATGACTGCGCATCCCCACGCCGATCACCGAGACCTTGGCCACATCGTCATCGACGCGGATTTCCTCGAACCCGATCTCGGCCTTGGCGGCGGTCATCAGGTCGGCGGCGCGCGCGGCGTCGCGGCGCCCCGTGGTGAAGGTCAGGTTGACCGCGCCTTCGGTGCGGGCCTGGCTCTGCACGATCATGTCGACGTTGACGTTGGCCTCGGCCAGGCGGGTGAACACGTCAGCCGGGGCGTCGGTCCGGTCCGACAGGCCCAGCAGGGTGATCCGGGCTTCGTCACGGCTCATGGTGACGCCCGAGACGATGCGCTTTTCCACGATCTCATCCTCGTCGCAAATCAGGGTGCCGGCGGCCGCCGGCAGGTTTCCGTCGGCGTCCGGCTCGACAAAGCTGGACAGCACCCGCACGGGCACCCGCTTGGCCATGGCCAGTTCGACCGAGCGCGTCTGCAGCACCTTGGCGCCCAGGGACGCCATCTCCAGCATCTCTTCGTACGACACCTTTTCCAGGCGGCGCGCGCGGCTCTCGATGCGGGGGTCGGTCGTATAGACGCCGTCCACGTCGGTATAGATGTCGCACGGGCAACCCAGCGCGGCGGCGACCGCCACAGCCGAGGTGTCGGAGCCGCCCCGCCCCAGCGTCGTGATCCGGTTGTCGCGCGTCACGCCCTGGAAGCCGGGGACGACGGCGATCTCGCCCTTGTCCATGGCGGCGCCCAGCACCTCGCCCGGCACGTCCTCGATGCGCGCGCGGCCGTGGGCGTCGTCGGTGATGATCGGGATCTGCCAGCCCATCCAGCTGCGGGCGTTCAGACCCATGTTGCGCAGGGTCAGGGCCAGCAGGCCCGACGTCACCTGCTCGCCCGAGGCGACCACCACGTCATATTCGTCGTCCGACATCGGCAGGCCGGACGCGGCCGCGCCGGCGCCGTCGGTCCAGGCGACCAGTTCGTTGGTCTTGCCCGCCATCGCCGAGACGACCACCGCCACCTGCTTGCCCGCCCGCGCCTCGGCCGCGACAATGCGCGCGGCGCGGCGGATCCGCTCGAGGTCGCCCATCGAGGTCCCGCCGAACTTCATCACCAGCCGCGTGGTCTCGGGTCGCGTGGTATCGGGCCGCGTCATCGTGGCGTTTCGCCCCCTGCTTGCATGGAGAGCCCCGGCGGTTCATGCCATGGCTCATGGTCGCTTCTAACCACACCGAAACCGCGCGCAAACCCCAAAGCGAGAAGGGTTTTCCGGAACAGGCGGCCGGGCCGTCCATCGACCCCGCCGACGTGGCCCGTTTCTCGGCCCAGGCGGCCGAATGGTGGGACCCCAAAGGGCCCTTCGCGCCCCTGCACCGCTTCAACCCGGCGCGGCTGAAATTCGTGCGCGACCGAGCCGCCGACCATTTCGGCCGCGACGTGCGGGGCCGGGCGCCGTTCAGCGGCCTCAGCCTGATCGACATCGGCTGCGGCGGCGGCCTGATCGCCGAACCGATGCGGCGCATGGGCTTCGACGTCACCGCCATCGACGCCTCAAGCGAGAACATCGGCACCGCCCGCGCCCATGCGGAACAGCTCGGCCTCGACATCGCCTATCGCGCCGCCACCGTCGAGCAGATGGAGGCGGCGGGCGCGGGCCCCTTCGACGTCGTCCTGACCATGGAGGTGATCGAGCATGTCGCCGACCCCGAAGCCTTCATCCGCACCTGTTCGCGCCTGGTGAAGCCGGGCGGCCTGATGATCGTCGCCACCCTGAACCGCACGCTCAAGTCGCTGGCCCTGGGCAAGTTCGCGGCCGAATACGTGCTGCGCTGGGTCCCCGCCGGCACCCACGACTGGCGCCAGTTCCTGAAGCCGGACGAGATCCGTCAGATGCTGGCGGGCGAGCCGCTGTCGGTCGAGGGGCCGTTCGGCCTGGAGTACGACCCGCTGAACGACCGCTGGAGCCAGGGCGACGCCGACATCAACTACATGATGGTCGCCACCCGCGCCTGACGCGGCTTTCAGGAAATTAACGGGACGGGCGCTGCGCGCCGCCATATGGAACAACGGTCTTCCAATGGAGATCGTCGATGACCCGTGCCCTTAGGATCGCCGCCGCAGCGGCCCTGTTCGCCTGCGCCGCTTGCGCCACCAGCGAGTCGCTGGGCTGGAAGGGCGACGGCGCCCAGCCGTTCGACGCCGCCCGCGACGCCTGCCGCGCCAGCGCCGGAAGCGATGAGCGCAGCCCCGCCTTCACGGCCTGCATGACCGCCAAGGGCTGGACCCGCCCCTGAAGGCCTAAAGCGGCCGGACCATGTAGCGGGCGTCGGCGCCATAGCTGGCCAGTTTCGCGGTCATGCCGGGCGGGCTTTCAACCTCGAAACCATTGCGGTTCCAGAAGGCGACTGCGTCGTTCACCGCGACCAGCGCCAGTTCGGACCAGCCCGCCGCCCTCACCTGATCGGCCAGTTGCTCGACGATCTGGCGCGTATGGCCGCACCCGCGCGCGTCCGGGTGCAGCGCCAGGTCGTGCAGATAGACCACCGTCGCATCGTCGGGGATCGCCTCGATCAGGGCGTTCAGCGCCGGCGCCGCCCCCCGCCGCCACGGATAGGCGACCAGATAGCCCCGCACCCCTTCATCGCCCGCCAGCACGAAACAGCCGCCGGGATTCAGCGTCAGCCGATTCTCGAAACAGGCCCAGTCCTCGGGATGATCCGGAAACGACAGCCGCGCCACCTCGACCACGCCATCCAGGTCGGCCGCCGTCATGGGACGCCAGTTCAGGCCGGGCAGCGGCTGTTCAGTTCGGCCCTCCGGAAGCGCCATCGCACGGTCCTTTCCTCTCCCCCGATCACACCCTCGATGCGGGCGATCAGGGCGTCGTCCTGCCGCTCATAGACAATACGCTTTGGAAAGTCGTCGCCGCGGGCCTGCTCGAAGACGACGCGGTCATCGCCGGAATCGACCACCGGAAACACGGTCACGCCCTGCCCTTCCGGCTCGGCGAAATAGGCGAAGGGCGCATCCGGCGCCGCGTCCAGGGCGGCGATGCGCGACATCTCCCATCCGACACGGCCATCGCGGACCGTGACGTTCACCCCGGCCATCAGGCCCAGACGCGGCGTCAGCCAGACTTCGGCGACCTCGCGCCCGCCCTCGCACGACAGCCAGTAGCCGGACATCCACTCCAGGTCGGGGCGCGTGTTCCCCGCCTGAACAGGCTGCGGCGCGACGGCCTGAAGCGCGGTCAGCATCATTACGATCAGCATGGCGATCTCCCTCTCGCGAACGCCAGCCTAGCCAGTCGCAGCCACCCCCGGCTTGTAGGATTGCGACGCCAGGCGCCGGGCCAGCTCGACCTGATCGCGCGCCCATTCGGTGGCGGTGCAGCCCAGGAACCGGCGGAAGTCCCGCGCCATCTGCGGCTGGTCGAAATAGCCCGCCGCCAGTCCCGCCTCCAGCCAGCCCTCGGCCTCGCCTTCCAGATGCGCGACATGGTCGAACACCCGGCGAAAGCGGTGGATCGAGCGCAGGGCCCGCGGCGCCACACCCACCCGGTCGGCGAACCGCCGTTGCAGCGCGCGGCGCTCGCCCGGCGTCCGCGCCGGGGCGGACCGGTCGGCGGCGGCCGCCTCGACCTCCCTGCGCACCAGCAGATCCAGCGCCCAGCGGTCCCGCCGGCGCTCCCCCTCCAGCCAGTCGGCAAGCGCCGCCATCTGCCCGGCCGGATCACCCGGCCGCAGCGCCAGCCCCGCCAGCCGCTGCCGAAGATCCAGCCGTCGATCCGTCGCCGCGACCAGAGGCATGCCCAGGAAATCCCGCGCGCCGTCCGGCTCGAACCGCGCGGACACGATCTCGACCGGGCCGACCGGGCGGATGGCCATGGGCCGCGTCATCTGGCCGGCGAAGATCACGGGCGGCTGGGGGCGGAACACCCCGTCGGCGCCCTCCTCCTCGTACGGCGCGCCCAGGTCGATCACCAGCTCGGGACAGCCGTCCGGCGCGATCCGCTGGACGCCCCCGGTCGGGTTCGGCGCGGCATAGGTCCACAGACACCGGATGAAGGGGCGAAGCTCGGGCGGCGGCTCCGCTTCCTCATACCGCTCCCCCTCGCCCACCGGTCAGTTCGCCTTGGACGGGTCGGGCGGCAGGCTGGGCAGGGGCGCGCACGGCACGCCGTCGTCCTTCAACTTCTTCACCTCGGCGGGCGTCGCCTCGCCATAGATTTCGCGCTTCTCGCTGCGGCCTTCGTGGATATCCCGCGCCTCGCGGGCGAAGGCGTCGCCGACATAGTCGAAGTGGGTCTCGACGTGCGCGCGCACCTCGCGCGCGGCCTGCATCATCATGGCCTGCATCTGCTTCGCCATGTCGGGCGCGGGCGCAGCCTTCTTCGTGCCGGACACGGCCGGGGCCATGATCTGTTTGCGCACCTCGGGCGAGCCGCAGAACGGACATTCGACCAGCCCGCGCGCCGCCTGACCGTCATAGTCGGACGACGAGGCGAACCAGGCCTCGAAGCCATGGTCGTGGATGCAGGACAGGGCGTAGCGGATCATGACGGGGCGGTGAAATCGCGGTCGTGTTGCAGGGCGGGCACCGACTGCCGGGCCCGCTGGACCGCGCTCATGTCCAGCTTTGCGGCGACAACGCAAGGCTCGTCGTGATCCGCACGGGCCAGCACTTCGCCCCAGGGGCCGATGATCATCGACCGGCCCCAGGTCTTGCGCCCGTCCTCATGCGTGCCGCCCTGCGCCGGCGCCAGGACGAAGGCCCCCGTTTCGATGGCGCGCGCGCGCAACAGCGTCTCCCAATGCGCCTCGCCCGTCGGGCGGGTGAAGGCGGCGGGCACGGCGATCATCGCCGCCCCGGCCTTGGCCAGCTGACGGTACAGATGCGGGAAGCGCACGTCATAGCAGATGCTCAGCCCCAGCCCGCCCCACGGGGTCTGCGCCACCGCCGCCGCATCGCCCGGCCGGATGGTCGCGCTCTCGCGATAAGTCTCGCCGTTCGGCAGGTCGACGTCGAACACATGCAGCTTGTCGTAACGCGCCACCACAGCCCCGGCCGGATCGACCAGCAGCGCGCGGTTCGCCGCCCGCCCGTCGCCCTCATGCCCCGACCGCACGATGGCCGAACCGACCAGCAGCCAGAGGCCCAGCTCCGCCGCCAGCGCCCGCAGGCCCTGGACACAGACATCCGCCTCCTCAGTCGTGATCACCGCGTCCCGCCGGTCGCGGCGCTGCTCCAGCAGATTGGTCCCCTCGGGCGTCAGGATGAACCGCGCCCCGCCCGCCGCCGCCCGCCGCACCAGGGGCGCGACATGGGCCAGCGCCGCCTCGGCCGTGGCCGGGGTGCGGGTCTGGATCAGGGCGACGTCCAGGGTGCCGGGCATCAGGCGGCCAGCAGATCGTCCAGTTGGCCCCGGGCCTCCAGCGCGGCCAGGTCGTCCGACCCGCCGACGTGTTTGTCGCCGATGAACACCTGCGGGAAGGTCATCCGCCCGCCCGAGCGTTGCACCATCTCGGCCTTCTTTTCCGGATCGTTCGAAGCGACGATCTCTTGGTACTCGATCCCCTTGCTGTCCAGCAGGGCCAGGGCGCGGATGCAGTAGGGGCAACCGGGCTTGGTGTAGATGACGACGTCGGCCAAAAACTCTCTCCAATCACTCACGCCCTCATATAGCGAGCCACCGCGTGGCGAGCGTTAGGGCGCACCAAAGCTAAATAGTCAGTTCACGCGCGGTTCGCACCCTTGCGATGACCGCCAGGTCGACGGCGCGGGCGCCGGCGGCCAGCAGGGCCTTCGCGCAGGCCTCGGCCGTCGCGCCCGTGGTCAACACGTCGTCGATCAGAAGGATGCGCCGCCCCTTGATCCGCCGCGCGCCCGCCGGGGTCACGGCGAAGGCGTGGCGCACGTTCTCGCGCCGCCCGCGCCCGCTCTTGCCGCCCTGGCTGTCGGTGCGCGTCCGGCGGATCAGGGCGTCGGGCAGATAGTCCAACCCTGCCAACCGGGCCATCGGCCGGGCGATCTCGGCCGCCTGGTTGAATCGCCGCGACAGCAGCCGCATCCGATGCAGCGGCACGGGAACGACGGCGTCGGCGTCGGCTGCCAGCTCGGCCGCGGCGCGGCTGAGCCAGTGCGCGAACAGGGGCGCGAACTGTTGCTGGTCGCCATGCTTGAATTTCAGGATCACACCGCGCGACGCCTCGTCATACACACAGGCCGCCCGCGCCCGCTCAAAAGCATAGGGCTTGGCCAGACAGGCCGCGCAACGCGTGCCGGCGAAGGGGCCGCCGTCCGCCTCGAACGCCGCGCCACAACCGTCGCACACCGGCGCCTCCAGGAACACCACCCGGCTCCAGGCGTCGGCCGTCAGCCCGGCCGAGGCCGTGGCCTCGCGGCTGTCATGCGCAAGCGGCGGCAGCAGCACATCGGTCGCCGCCCGCCCCATCCCGGCCAGGGATGCGCCGATCCGCGACGTCGCGTCTTTCCAACGCGGCCGCGACACCCCATCCTTCAGCGCCATGAGCTCCCCCTCCGGCCCGCCCCTGATCTTCGACGCCCGGCGCCGCGCCGCCCGGCTGGCGCGGTCCGCCCGCCGCTTCGCCACGGCCGACTTTCTGCACGCCCGCGCGGCCGAAAACGCCGTCGGCAGTCTGGAGGTCATCCTGCGCGACTTTCCCGTCGTGGTCGACCTGTCGGCGCAGCCGGGGCCGTTCGCCCGCGCCTTGGCCGACAGCGCCGTCGCCGCGCGCATCGGCGCGCCGGTGGCCGTGGGCGATACGGCCTCGCGCGCCCAGCCCGGCGCCGCGCCCCTGACGCTGGCGGATCAGTCGACCGATGTCATCGTGTCGCTGATGACCCTGCACTGGGCCAACGACCTGCCCGGCGCCCTGGCCCAGATCCGGCGCGCCCTGCGGCCCGACGGCCTGTTTCTGGGCACGCTGCTGGGCGCCGGCACGCTGAAGGAGTTACGCGGCGTCCTGACCGAGGCAGAGTTGCAGGTGCGCGGCGGGGCCCAGGCGCGGGTCTCGCCCTTCGCCGATGGCTTTGACGGCTCGGCCCTGCTGCAACGGGCGGGGTTCGCCCTGCCGGTGTCGGACGTGGACCGGGTGACCGTTCGCTATCCCGACCTGTTCGCCCTGGTCCGCGACCTGCGCGCCATGGGCGAAACCAATGTCCTGGCCGGGCCGAACCGGCCGCTGACCCGCGACATCATCGCCCGCGCCGCCGCCCTTTACGCCGAACGCCATGCCGATGCGGACGGCCGCGTCCCCGCGACGTTCGAGATCGTGCATCTGGCCGGCTGGGCCCCGCACGACAGCCAGCAAAAGCCGATGAAACGCGGCTCGGCCCAGATGCGGCTGGCCGACGCTCTGGGCGTGACCGAGGTGACGGACGACGCTCTGCCCGGCGCCGACTAGGCCCTGTCGGCCATCATGGGATTTTCAGGCGTCGCGGGCGTTTGCGGGACGATACCCGCCTTCTGACATCCGCGCCGGAAGGGCCCTTATAATAACCGCCCGATGACCGCCATGTCGGCCCATCCGCTCGCCGTCACTCCCGGCTGGTCCGGGTCGGTGACGGCCGGCCATTGCACGGTTGCACTGCATTGCACTGTTTTTCGCCGTTGCAGTGCAACGGCTCCACGGAGCGGCGCGGCCTAAAAAACCTTGGTCAGGGCGTCCGACAGCTTGCCAAACGCCACCTTGAAGGCGCCGGTGGACGTGCTCGCGAACAGCGTCAGGCCGCTCAGCATCACCAGGAACACCAGGGCCGCGATCAGGCCGTATTCGATGGCGGTCGCGCCGGAACGGTCGCTCAGGAAGCGGGCGATGAAGCGTCTCATGGCGTCCCTTCCTTCGGGGGCGGCGTCAGATCAGGTCGCGCAGCCACGCGACCAGCGGCTCGTCCGCCGGCGGCATGGGATAGTCCGAAAGCTGCTTCGGCTTCACCCAGGCCAGGGCGGCGTGCTCGTGCTTCACGACCACGCCGGACCAGCGCCGGCACAGATAAAGGGGCATAAGAAGGTGAAAGGATTCATAAGCGTGGCTCGCAAACACGAACGGGGCCAGGCAGGCCTCGTTCACGTCGATGCCCAGCTCTTCCTTCAGTTCGCGGATCAGCGCCTGTTCCGGCCGCTCGCCCAGTTCGACCTTGCCGCCCGGAAACTCCCACAGCCCGGCCAACTGCTTGCCCTGCGGCCGCTGCGCGATCAGCACCCGCCCGTCCGGATCGATCAAAGCCACGGCGACGACCAGGACGGTGGGAAGAGGGCCGGACGCCTCGCTCACGATCGATAATCCCCGTTGATCTCGATGTAGCGCTTGGTCAGGTCGCAGGTCCAGACGGTGGCGGCGGCCCGACCCGCGCCGACGTTGACGGTGATGTCGATCTCGGCGTTCTTCATATAGGCGCTCATCTTCGCCTCGTCGTAGGTCGGGGACGGAGCGCCGTTGATGGCCGCCTCGTGCGGGCCGAACCAGATGGCCAGGCGGTCGCGGTCGACCTCTTCCTCGGTCTTGCCCACGGCCATGACGATCCGGCCCCAGTTGGCGTCCTCGCCTGCGATGGCGGTCTTGACCAGGGGGCTGTCGGCGATCGACTTGGCCAGCTTGCGGGCCGAGGCGGGGCTGGCGGCGCCGTCCACGGTGATGCGGACGAATTTGGTCGCCCCCTCGCCGTCGCGCACCAGCTGGTGCGCCAGGTCCAGCATCACCTTGTCCAGCGCGGCCGAGAAATCCTTCAGCCGCCGGTCGCCGACCCGGCCGATGCGCGGCGCGCCCGACGTCCCGGTGGCGAACAGCAGGGCCGTGTCGTTGGTCGAGGTGTCGCCGTCCACGGTCACGCTGTTGAAGGTGGTCCGCACATGCAGGCCCAGCAGCGCCTGCAGCACCGACGGCGAAATGGCCGCATCGGTGACGATGAAGGCCAGCATGGTCGCCATGTCCGGTGCGATCATGCCCGACCCCTTGGCGATCCCCGCGAGGCGGACCTTCACCCCGTCGATCTCGCATTCCGCATACGACCCCTTGGGGAAGGTGTCGGTGGTCATGATGCCGGCGCCGGCCTGGGCCCAGGCGTCGGCCTTCAACCCGGCCTCGATGTCCGGCAGGCGCGCCGCGATCTTGCGGTCGTCCAGCACCACCCCGATCACCCCGGTCGAGGCCAGCATCACGTCGCGCTGGCGACAGCCGAAGCGCTTGGCCACTTCCGACGCCGTGCGCCGGGCCGCATCGGCCCCCGCCTTGCCGGTGAAGGCGTTGGCGCAGCCGGCGTTGACGACCAGCGCCCGTACGTCCTTGCCGCCGTCCTCGGCGCCCAGATGACGCTTGCACCAGTCGACTGGGGCCGAGCCCACCTTGTGCCGCGTGAACACCCCCGCGCAGGTGGTGCCCGGCGCGAACCGGAACACCACCAGATCGTCCCGCTCATGCTTGTAGAAGCCCGCGCGGGCGGTCGCGATCTCGACCCCGCCGATGGGCGGAATGGCGGGAAAGCGCACGGCCAGCGGCGAAATCTCCAGCCCCGGCTTGCCCGGCGCGCCGGCAGGCGGAGCCACCGGCCCGGCCGGCGTGCGCGTGGCCCGTTTCAGCGCCGTGGCCAGCGGATCCAGCGCCTTTTCGATGGCGTTCTCGATCTTCTTCACGCCCGGCGGCGTCAGCGGGGGGCGGCTCATGATTTGACAGGTTCCCGGGAGGAGGACGGGGCGGGGGCAGGCGCGGGCGCTGGCGCGGCGGGGGCCGAGGCGGGCTCCTGCGGGGCGCCGGCCTCGCGCGACAGCAGGACATCGACCTTGGCCTTGCCCCGCAACTGCTCCAGCAGCTGGCGCACGCCTTCATAGGTCAGGTAGCGGACGATCTGGGGCCGCGCCTGCTCCAGCGTCGGCGGCGTCTCCTTGCGACGGTCCTCGACCCGCAGCACGGCCCAGCCGCCCTCGGTCTCGAACGGCCCGACCGTCGCGCCCGCCGCGGCGTTGCGCAGGGCGGCGGCATAGGCTTGCGGCATCACGTCCAGCGTCGAATAGCCCAGGTCCCCGCCCGAAAACCGGGTCGCGTCGTCGATCGACCGCTCCATCGCCACGGCCTCGAACGCCGCGCCCTGGCCCAGGATGCCGATGACGGCGTCGGCCTCGGCCTTGGTGCGCGACAGGATCAGGCGGACGCGGATCTCCTCCGACGTACGGGCCAGGCGCAACTGTTCCTGATACAGGCGCTGCACAGCGGCGTCGGAAATCTGTCCGTTGACGACGTTCTCGACCAGCATGTCGCCCAGGATGCGCTCACGCGTCGCCTCCAGCCGGCGCTGGGCCAGCGAGGAGTTATCCAGGCCGCGTTTTTCGGCCTCGGCGGCCAGCAGCTTCTGGTCGATCACCTCGTCCAGCACCCGGCGGAACAGGTCCGAGGTCACATCCAGCGGCTCGCCCTCGCCCACCAGCCCCTGGGCCACCGCCTCGCGCTTGACGTCCGAAGCCCAGATAGTCCGCTCCTGAACCCGCGCCACGGCGCGGTCGCCGGGCTCCGGCGCGCGATCGTCGCCGCCGCCGCGTGAACAGGCCGCGACCGTCAGCAGGGCGGCCAGCAGGACCGGGATCAGGTGATGGCGCGAAAGCGGCATGGGCGCTCGGTCCTTCCAGCCTCAAAGCGGCAGTCTCGAAACTGCCTCCGCAGCGGCTTTCCGGCCCTCTGGCGCGGCCCGTTCCAAAGCCCCTCGCGTTGACAGGGATAAGGCCGGTGCTTAAGTCCCGCCTGCGCCCAAGTCGAGGGATTTTCGACCGTTGCGCGGCCCTTGCGCGCGCCCGTCGTCGGCGGCGGGGCCGTCCGTCGGTCCAGCCCTCGTCCCGGCGCCGTTTCATCGCCCCTCTCGGGACCCGTCCAGAGCGTCAGATCGCTCGACCGTCTTACCGGATACTCCATGCTCGGCTTCGCCAAGAAACTGTTCGGCTCCTCCAACGACCGCAAGGTCAAGGGCTTCCAGGCCCAGGTCCAGAAGATCAACGCGCTGGAGCCGCAATACGCCGCCTTGTCCGACGACGAGTTGCGGATGATGACCCAGACGTTCAAGGACCGCCTCCAGGCCGGCGAAACCCTGGACAAGATTCTGAACGACGCCTTCGCCGTCGCGCGTGAAGCATCCAAGCGGGTGCTGGGCCAGCGTCAGTACGACGTCCAGCTGGCCGGCGGCATGATCCTGCACGAAGGCGGCATCGCCGAGATGCGGACCGGCGAGGGCAAGACCCTGGTCGCCGTGGCGCCGACCTATCTGAACGCCCTGGCGGGCAAGGGCGTCCACGTCATCACCGTCAACGACTATCTGGCCCGGCGCGACGCCGAGTGGATGGGCCGGGTCTATCGCTTCCTGGGTCTGGAGACGGGCGTCATCGTCAACGGTCTGTCGCAGGGCCAGCGCCAGGCGGCCTACAACGCCGACATCACCTACGGCACCAACAATGAATTCGGCTTCGACTATCTGCGCGACAATCTGGTCTATGACCGGCGCGAGATGGTCCAGCGCGGCCACAACTTCGTCATCGTCGACGAAGTCGACTCCATCCTGATCGACGAGGCCCGCACCCCGCTGATCATCTCGGGCCCGACCGAGGACCGTTCGGACCTCTACAAGATCGTCGACGCCCTGGTGAAGGAACTGGTCAAGGACAAGGCGACCTTCGACCTGGACGAGAAGCAGCGTCAGGCCCTGCTGACCGAGGAAGGCTCGGAACGCATGGAGCAGATGCTGAAGGCCGGCGGCCACATGGACGATGACGCCGACATGTATGACGCCGCCAACGTCAGCCTGGTGCACCACACCAACCAGGCCCTGCGCGCCAACACCCTGTACACGCGCGACAAGGACTACATCATCAAGGATGGCGAGATCATCCTGATCGACGAGTTCACCGGTCGGATGATGACCGGGCGCCGCCTGTCCGAAGGCCTGCACCAGGCCATCGAGGCCAAGGAAGACGTCAAGATCCAGCCCGAGAACCAGACCCTGGCCTCGGTCACCATCCAGAACTATTTCCGCCTCTACGAAAAGCTGTCCGGCATGACCGGCACGGCCGCGACCGAGGCCCAGGAATTCCTCGACATCTACAAGATGGACGTCCTGGAGGTGCCGACCCACCGCCCGGTCCAGCGCATCGACTTCGAGGACGAAATCTATCGCACCGAGGCCGAGAAGAACCAGGCCATCGCCGCCCAGATCGCCGAATGCCACGTCAAGGGTCAGCCGATCCTGGTGGGCACCGTCTCGATCGAAAAGTCGGAAGAGCTGTCCGCCGTCCTGACCGCCTACAGCTACAAGGTCGAGACCGGCCGCACGCTGAAGAAGGAATACGAGGGCCGCGAGAAGGACGCGCAAAAGGTCGGCGACGAGGCTTATGACATCACCTATGTCACCGGCCAGGGCATCCCGCACAACGTCCTGAACGCCCGCCAGCACGAGCAGGAAGCCTATATCGTCGCGGACGCCGGCCTGCCGGGCGCGGTGACCATCGCCACCAACATGGCCGGCCGCGGCACCGACATCCAGCTGGGCGGCAACCTGGAAATGCGCATGCAGCGCTGGCGCCAGGAACAGCGCAACATGGCCGTCGAGGTCACGGCCGACATGGAAGCCGCCGAAGAGGCGCGCCTCAAGGCCGACATCGCCGTGCACAAGGCGGCCTCGCTGGCCGCCGGCGGCCTGTATGTCCTGGGCACCGAGCGTCACGAAAGCCGCCGGATCGACAACCAGCTGCGCGGCCGGACCGGCCGTCAGGGCGACCCCGGCACCTCGAAATTCTATCTGTCCTGCGAAGACGACCTGCTGCGCATCTTCGCCGGCGACCGCCTTGAAACCATCATGCGCAATTTCGGCGTGGCCGAGGGCGAGGCGATCAGCCACCCCTGGCTGAGCCGCGCGGTCGAGACGGCGCAGAAGCGGGTCGAGACCCGCAACTACGACATCCGCAAGAACCTGCTGAAATACGACGACGTCGTGAACGACCAGCGCAAGGCGATCTTCGAACAGCGCCAGGAATTCATGGACGCCGAAGACCTGTCGGAAATGGTCAGCGAGTTCCGCACCGACGTGGTCGCCGACCTGGTCGACAAATACATGCCGCCCAAGGCTTATGCCGAGCAGTGGGACATCGCCGGCCTGGACGAAAAGGTCCGCTCGACCCTGGGTCTGGAACTGCCGCTGGCGGACTGGGCCGCCGAGGAAGGCGTCTCGAACGAGGAGATCGAGGAACGCATCCTGGCCGCCGCCGACGCCCGCGCCGCCGAACGGCTCGAGATGATCGGCGTCGAACAGACCCGCGGCCTGGAAAAGCAATTCCTGCTGCAGATGATCGACATGCAGTGGCGCGAACATCTGGTCCATCTGGACCATCTGCGCGGCGTCATCGGGCTGCGCGGCTACGGCCAGCGCGACCCGCTGAACGAATACAAGGAAGAGGCCTTCGCCCTGTTCGAGACGCTGCTCTATGACCTGCGCCACAATGTGACGCGCTGGTTGATGACGGTCGAGTTCCGCTTCCAGCCGCCGCCCGAACTGCCCGAGTTCCAGGAAATCCACCTGAACCCGGAAACCGGCGAGAACGAAATGAGCAACCCCGCCGCCCAGTTGCCGGAAGGCGCGCTGCAGGGCGACGACCGCGCCCGCCTGCCCGCCGACCTGCTGCCGCCGGGCTGGGAACGCACCAGCCGCAACGCCGACTGCCCCTGCGGCTCGGGCCGCAAGTTCAAGCATTGCCACGGGGCTTTGGTTTAAGGGCGCTATGCTCGGGACGCGGTCCCTCGCGGCTTGAGCGCTTAGGGCGCTAACACTCGCCGCGCGGCGGCTCGCTGCTTGAGAGGGCGGTCGTGACGGATGTGAGGCTGAGGGGGCGGGTTCCGGCGACGGGGCCCACCTCTTTTCTGTTGGGGGCCGGCCTGATCCGGGTTAGCCGATGGGCATGAGCCACAAGCCCCTCTTCTCCCGCGCCCTGTCCGCCGCGCCCGGGCGGCTGCATTTCGCCGCGCACAGCCACCACCTGTGGCCCGACGCCTCGTTCGACGGCCAGATGCGCGCCTGGACCGAGGCGAACCTGCACGCCGACCGCAAATGGGACCTGATCTTCGGCGAGGTCGTGCCCGAGGCCCAGGCCCACATCGCGCGCGAGCTGAACCTGCCGTCGCCCGACAGCATCGTCTTCGCGCCCAACACCCACGACCTGTTGCTTCGGATCGTCTCGGGGATCGAGCGGCGGCCTGCCCGCATCCTGGCCACCGACGGCGAATTCCACTCCTTCCGTCGCCAGAGCGAACGCTGGGAAGAGGCCGGCGTGGCCGTGGTCGAGCGCGTGCCGCTGGCGCCGTTCGACACCTTCGCCGACCGGTTCCTGGCGGCGGCACGGCGTGGCGGCCATGACCTGATCCTGGTCAGCCAGGTCTTCTTCCGCACCGGCCAGACGTTCGACCGGATCGAAGACCTGGCGGCCCTGGCCGATCCGACGGGGCCGTGGGTAGTGATCGACGGCTATCACGGCTTCATGGCCACGCCGACCGACCTGGGCGCCGTGGCGGACAAGGTCTTCTATCTGGCGGGCGGCTACAAATACGCCATGGCGGGCGAAGGCGCCTGCTTCCTGCACAGCCCGCCAGGCTTCTGCCCGCGGCCGGTCATCACCGGCTGGTTCGCCGAGTTCGGCGATCTGGAAGGCCCGCCCGGCGGGGTTCAGTACCGCACCGACGGCGGCCGGTTCTGGGGCGCGACCTTCGACGCCAGCGCGCTTTATCGCTTCAACGCCGTGCGGCGGATGCTGGACGACAACGGCCTGACCACTGCCGCCATCGCCGATCAGGCGCGCAGCTTTCAGGCGCGGTTCGCCGACGCCGTCGCAGCGGGCGACGCCGGGGTTCTGGGCCAGGCGACCTTGCTGAATCCGGTTAAGGGACCAGGTCCCCGCGCGCGATTCCTGGCCTTCCGCGACAACCGGGCGCCGGACTGGAAGACGCGTCTGCAGGCGGCGAACATCGTCACCGATGTACGCGACGACGTGATCCGCTTCGGCTTCAGCCTGTATCAGGACGAGGCCGACGTGGACCGCCTGATCGCCGTCTGCCGCGAGGCGCTGTAGCCGCCCTTCAATAGAAGGTGGTGTCGTCCTGGCGTTGCGGCGCCGGCGCGGCGCGCGGGGTCGCGGGCGTGGTCGGGCGCGGACGCGGGGCGGCGGCAGGCGGGCCCGTTTCGCTGGTCGCGCCGCCGGTGTCGACCGGATCGCCTTCTCCCGGCAGCGGCGGCAGGGCCGGATAGGCCAGGACGGGCGGGGCCTCGGGCGCGGTTCCGTCCAGCGGATAGTTCAGCGGCGGCGGGCCGCTGGGCTCGACGCTGCCGATCTGATCCGGCGCGCCCAGATCGTCGCGGATGAAGGCCCAGGACCGCGCGTCGTCGCAGGCGCAGGCCTTCAGATACCCCTCGCGGTCGCGCCACAGGATCAACGGATAGGCCCGCCGCACCCCCGACTTGCGCAGATGCCCCGACAGACGCCGGGCGAACTCACGTCCCGCCGCCACGACCGAGGCGCGGGTCAGGTCGCCGTCGGCCGATGGCAGGCCCGCCGCCGTCCAGTTGCGGCCCGGCGTGGCGGTCCAGCGCTGATACAGCTCCCAATCGCGGGTGATCCACAGCTCGGCCACGGTCGCGCGTTCGGCGGCGGTCGACATCTTGGCCCCATCCTGATCGGGACGGGCGAAGACGATGATGCGCAGGTCCGCGCCCGCCGCCCGCAGCTTGGGCCCTTCCTCGACCTCGTAGCGTTGCAGGGGGGCGCTGTCGCGATAGCCGATCAGCCAGACGGGCTCTGCGCCCCCACCCGAACCGACCCAGGCGGCGGCGTCCAGCAGGCGCTGGATCTCGGCCGCGTCACGGCTGACCGTCACCGGCTGGAAGCGGGCGTAGAAGGTCCAGTAGGCCCAGTAGCCCCCGCCTGCCAGCAGCAGGCCGATCAGGGCCGCCAGGGCCGACCAGATGAAGAACCGACGCATCAGGCGGACCGCTCCAGCTTCGCTGTTCGCAAGGGTTAACGCTTAGCATCAAAAAGCGCCGTTCGCGAAACCCCGAAGCCGGAGCCTGATCGCCGCAGCCGGTTACTTCATCGTCGGGATGACGAAGCTGGAATCGGCGTGTTCCAGTTCGCTGTCGGGCCAGCGGGCGGTGACGGTCTTGGTCTTGGTCCAGAAACGGACACCCTCCATGCCGTGCTGGTTGATGTCGCCGAAGGCCGAACGCTTCCAGCCGCCGAAGGTGTGATAGGCGACCGGCACCGGGATCGGCACATTGATGCCGACCATGCCGACGTTAACGCGGGCGGCGAAGTCGCGGGCCGCGCGGCCGTTCTGGGTGAAGATGGCGACGCCGTTGCCGTACTGGTGCTTCGACGGCAGGGACAGCGCCTCCTCGAAGCTGGCGGCGCGGACGATCTGCAGCACCGGGCCGAAGATCTCTTCCTGATAGGAGGACATCTCGGGCTTCACATGGTCGAACAGCGACGGGCCGATGAAATAGCCCTTCTCGTGCCCCTGCAGGCTGAAGTCGCGGCCGTCGACGACCAGTTCGGCGCCTTCCTGAACGCCCTTTTCGATCCAGCCGGCCACGCGCTCGCGGTGCTGGGCCGTGACGACGGGGCCATAGTGGGCGCCCGCGTCGGTCGAGACGCCGACCCGCATGGTCGGGATCTCGGCCACCATCCGCTCGCGCAGTTCGTCGGCGGTCTTCTGACCCACGGGCACCACCACCGGCAGGGCCATGCAGCGTTCGCCGGCCGAGCCATAGGCCGCGCCCGACAGATCCTTGATCACCTGATCCATGTCGGCGTCAGGCAGGACGATGCCGTGGTTCTTGGCGCCGCCCATGGCCTGGACGCGCTTATGATTCTGGGCGCCCTTCTGATAGACATAGTGGGCGATGTCCGATGAGCCGACGAAGCTGACGGCGTGAACCAGCGGATGCTCCAGGATAGCGTCGACCGCCGTCTTGTCGCCGTGCACGACGTTCAGCACGCCCTTGGGGGCGCCGGCTTCCATCATCAGTTCGGCCAGACGGACGGGGACGGACGGATCACGCTCGGACGGCTTCAGGATGAAGGTGTTGCCCACCGCGATGGCCACGCCGAACATCCACATCGGAATCATGGCCGGGAAGTTGAACGGGGTGATGCCCGCCACCACGCCCAGCGGCTGGCGCATCGAATAGACGTCGATGCCGGGACCCGCGCCCCAGGTGTATTCGCCCTTCAGGGCGTGCGGGATGCCGCAGGCGAACTCGACCACTTCCAGACCGCGCTGGATGTCGCCCTTGGAGTCCGCGACGACCTTGCCGTGTTCGGCAGACAGCAGTTCGGCCAGTTCGTTGATGTTCGCCTCGACCAGACGCTTGAACTCGAACATCACCCGCGCGCGGCGCTGGGGATTGGTCGAAGACCAGCCGTCAAAGGCGTTCTGAGCGGCCTGAACGGCGCGGTCCATCTCGCTGACCGTGGCCAGCTGGACGCGGGCCTGAACCTCGCCGGTGTTGGGATTGAATACGTCGCCGAACCGGCCCGAGGCGCCGTCGAACGCCTGGCCGTCGATGAAATGGCGAATGTCACGCATGGCTTGAGCGTTTCCCTTGGAATTTCCGTTCTTGTCGTTGGGCGCGGTTTAGCGCCCCGGCCGTCGCCGCGCCAGAGCGGTGTGCAGACTCAGATCGCCGCGTCCAGCAGGGCGTCGCGCACCAAGTCAGGGCGCAGCATGGGCAGGAAGTGGGTGCCGTCCGCGACCATTTCGACCGTCACATGCGGCAGGCCACGCGGCGACTTTGGAACGGCGCAGGTCGAGCCGGACTCGCCCTTCAGGATGCGCACCGGCCGGTCCAGCCGCGCCATCGCCCGCCACGGATCGTGCGCCTGGGCGGCATAGTTCGACGCCTCCCACTCCGGCATACAGGTCAGGACGAAGCCGTCGTCCCCCTCGACCAGACCGTCGGACAGATAGTCCGCCAGCATCATGTCAGGCCAGCCCTTGAACGCGCCGCGCCCGCGATAGGCGTTCAGCGCCTGCTGCCGATCATCGAACCGGTTCCGGCGTCGCAGCGCGCCCTGCACGATCGGGATCCGACCCGACAACAGCCCCGCGAACGGCAGGTTGAAGCCCAGGACCGCCGCGCGCGGCCAGATCACCGGGTCGATCAGCACCAGTTTCGACACCTGGTCAGGCCGCTCGGCCGCCGCCAGCAGGCTGGACGTCCCGCCCATGGAATGACCGGTCAGCACTACCGGCGGCCCGTCCAGCGCCGCCAGCAGCGCGATCAGGTCATCCCGATGATCCCGCCAGCCCCGCCGGCCCTCCAGGCGGGTCGGCAACCGCGTCCGGCCGTGGCCGCGCAGGTCCGGCGCCCAGATGCGCAGCGAGCCCGACAGCGGTTGCAGCAGACTGCGATAGGTGGCGGCGTTGAATCCGTTGGCGTGGACGAAGATCAGATCGACCGGGCGAGCCGCGTCGCCGAAATCCATCACGGCCATCTCGCCGGCGCCCCAGCGATTGTCGATCGGCACGGTCAGCCGGCGCGGCGGCGACAGGCTGATCGCGTCCATCAGGCCGCGACCCGGCAGGCCGGGCATCGGCCGTGGCCTTCGATCGTGGTGCGTTCGATGGCGTAGCCCGCCGCCTCGGCCGCGCGGGCGAAGGCGTCGCCGCCGGACGGGCCGACCTCTTCGGTCGCCCCGCAGCAGTCGCAGATCAGGAAGGCGGCGGCGTGGGCCCGATCGCCCGCCTCGCCCGCACTGCAGGCGACATAGGCGCTGATCGAGGCGATGCGATGGGCCAGGCCCTTGCGCTCCAGAAACTCCAGCGCGCGATAGACGGTCGGCGGCTTGGCCGCCTGACCGTCCGCGCCGAAGCGGGCGATCAGGTCATAGGCCTTTACCGGTTCGCCCGCCGCCAGCAGCAGCTCCAGCACGCGGCGGCGCGGCGCGGTCATGCGCTCGCCCTCGGCCACACAGCGGTCGGCCGCCGCGACCAGCGCCCGGTCAAGTTGCGCGGCGTCAAGGCCGACGTCGGAATGGTGATGAGAGCAGGTGTCGCCCATGGCCCACAGCTAATGGGTCGGACGGCCCGCCGCAACCGACAGCGGGTTGACGGCATGTGATGTTATCTCATAACACACAAACATCGCTGTATCGTCGAGACCGCTCATGTCCCCCTTCCTCGCCCGCCGTTCCCTCCTGCTCGCCGCTGTCGGCTGGAGCGCGCTGGCCGCCGCCGCCAACGCCCAGGATCGCGGCACGGCCCCGACCGCCCAGCTCGACGACGTGATCGTCACCGGCGCGCCGTTCGGGATCAGCGCGCGGGCCAGCACCATCGCCGTGGACGTGCTGGACGAGCAGGCGCTGCTGTCCGCCCCGGCCGCGACCCTGGGCGACGCGCTGAACGGCATGCCCGGCGTCCGCTCGACCAGCTTCTCGGCTGGGGCCAGCCGCCCGGTGATTCGGGGCCTGTCCGGACCGCGGGTGCAGGTGCTGACCAACGGCCTGGGCATGATCGACGCCAGCGCCCTGTCCCCCGACCACCAGGTCGCCGCCGACCCGGGTGAGGCCAGGCGCATTGAAGTGCTGCGCGGCCCCCAATCCCTGGCCTTCGGCGGCTCGGCCATCGGCGGCGTGGTCAACGTCATCGACGATCGCATCGCCGAGGAACGCCCCGAGAACGGGCTGAAGGGTCGCCTGTCGGCCCAGGCCAGCAGCGTCGACGACGGCTACAGCCTGGGCGGCGCCGTGTCGGTCGCCGCCGGTCCGCTGGTCTTCAGCCTGGACGCCATGCGCCGCGACGCAGACGCCTATGACATCCCCGTTCCCGCCGAATCGCGCCGCCAGGTCGCGGCCGAGGGCGAGGATTGGGAAGGCGGCGGCGCGACCACGCTGGAAAACAGTTTCGTCACGGTGAACGCCTATGGCGGCGGCGTGTCCTTCATCGGCGACCGGGGCTTTGTCGGCCTGTCGGTCAAGCGGACGGACAGCGACTATGGCGTGCCGGGTCACGCGCATGAGCATGATCACGACGATCATGACCATGACGACCACGATCACGCCCATGAGGAAGAGGCCGTCACCATCGGCCTGGAGCAGACGCGCTGGGACGTACGGGGCGAGTACCGCTTCGCGACCGGCCTGTTCGACAAGGTGCGGGCATCCGGCGGCTACGCCGACTACACCCACACCGAGTTCGAGGGGGACGAGGTCGGCACCCGCTTCACCTCCGAAGGCTATGAGGGCCGGATCGAACTGGTGCAGGCGCGCCGCAACGGCTGGGACGGCGCCTGGGGCGTGCAGGGCCTGAGCAAGAAGTTCGACGCCCAGGGGGACGAAGCCTATGTCCCCCGCACCGACATCACCGAGATCGGCGCCTATACGATGCACCGGCTGGATCGCGGCGACTGGGGCATGGAGGGCGGCCTGCGAGTCGATAATCGCAACCTGGACAGCGTCGCAGGTCAGCGCGACTTCACCAACGTCTCGGCCTCGGCCGGCGTGTTCTGGAAGCCGAACGATCCGCTGTTCCTGGGCCTGTCGGTTTCGCGCAACGGTCGTGCCCCGACCGAGGCCGAACTGTTCGCCGAGGGGCCGCACGTCGCTACCCGCGGCTTCGAGATCGGCAATGCCGACCTGTCGTCCGAGAAGGTCGTCTCGATCGAGGGCACGGTCCACGTCGAGCAGGGCCGCTGGACCGGCGACCTGCACCTGTTCCACGCGCGCTATGACGGTTTCATCGACCTGGTCCCAACCGGCGACGAGGAGGACGGGCTGAACGTCTATCGCTACGTCCAGACCGACGCGACGTTCAAGGGACTGGAGGCCGAACTGGGCTATAAAGCCTGGGAGAGCGGCGCCGACAGCCTGAACCTGGAGCTGGGCTATGACGTGGTGCGCGGCGACACCGACCTGGGACCGCCCGCCCGCATCCCGCCGTGGTCGCTGACCGGCCGCGCCGTGGCCGAGGTCGGCCCCTGGACAGTGAAGGTGCAGCTTCGTCACGTCGCCGAACAGGACCGGATCGCCGCGCTGGAGCTGCCAACCGACGCCTATACGACGGCCGACGCCTTCGTCAGCTGGAGCCCGTCACGCGAAACCGGGCTGATGCTCTATGCCGACCTGCGCAACCTGACGGACCAGGAGGTGCGCGAGCACACCTCCTTCCTCAAGGATCTGGCGCCGCTGCCGGGGCGCAACTTGCGTGTCGGCGTCGCCTACCGGTTCTGATCGCCGGATTCCCCCGCCGGGCGGCGCCGTTTGCCGCCCGCGCGGGCATGGGCTAGAAGGCCCGACCTCGTATTTTCAACCAGAGCCTTCGCGTCCATGACCGACACCACCACCCAAGCCGGCGGCCAGCTCTCCGGCAACGTCCTGTTCTACGGCCAGCCTGAGCCGCTGTCGGCCGAGCAACACGCCAAGCTGGGCGTCAATTTCGTCCAGTCGCCGTTCGGCTTCGTGGCCAAGACGCACATCGTGCCGCTGACCGTGACCGAGTTCGCGCCGTCGGCCCTGTCGTACCCGATCATCTTCACCGGCGAGGCCAAGCAGCCCGTCGCCGTGATGGGCCTGCGTCCCGGCGAGAATTTCTTCGTCGGCGAGGACGGCGTGTTCAAGGCCGACGCCTACATCCCGGCCTTCGTGCGCCGCTATCCGTTCGTCTTCGCCAATGACGAAGTGAACAAGCGCCTGGTCCTGTGCATCGACCGCAGCGCCAACTTTGTCGTCGAAGGCGGCGAGACCCCGTTGTTCGAGAACGGCGAGCCCAGCGAGTACACCAAGAACTCGATGGAATTCTGCAACAATTTCGAACAGGAGCGCCAGCGGACGGAATCGTTCGTCAAGCTGCTGAGCGACCTGGACCTGTTCGAGGTCAAGGAAGCCGCCTTCACCCCGCGCAACGCCGACGGCTCGGCCGCCCCGGCCCAGAAGATCGCGGAGTATTTCGCCATCTCGGAAGACAAGCTGAAGGCCCTGCCGGCCGAGAAGCTGGCCGAGCTGCGCGACAACGGGGCCCTGGGCCAGATCTACGCCCACCTGGTGTCGCTGCTGGGCTGGGATCGCCTGATCGCCATGGCCTTCCAGCGGGCCGCCGCCCAACCGACGGCCGCCAACGCTTAATCCCAGGGCGCCTACCGCGCTTCGCGCTACTTGAGGCGGATTTTTTGGCTGCCTATCGCGTTTCGCGCTACTTGAGGCGTATGAGCTGCGACTGGACATGAAGACGCCCCGCCGATCAGTCGGCGGGGCGTTTTTTCTTTAGACGCGGGCTTCAGCGCCGGGCGAAGACGGCGCGTGTCAGGCAGGAGAAGACCAGCCGTCCCGCCTCGTCCAGCATGTCGTGCTGGGCGATGACGATGCCCTTGTCATCGCCGACCGGATCCTTGCCCATCACCGTCATCCGGCCGCGCAACAGCTCGCCGATGGGCGGGTTGCGCATGAAGCGCAGGCCATCGACGGCCAGGACCTTGCTCTGGGCCCAGGCCGCCGCCTTCTCGGTCGCCAGCCGGCTCCACAGCGCATAGACCATGGCGTCCGGCGCGCCGTAGGCGACATCCCAGCCCGGCGCGAACCGCTCGACGAAGAGATTCAACGCCGTCTCGTCGATGGCGCAGGCGCCCAGGGGTGCGACCTCGCCCACCGCCAGATCCTCGTAGTGAAGGTGCAGCGGCTCGGTCATCCGGCGTCGATCCTCGTTCAGCCTGCGGGCTCTTCCGACACCCGCACCAGCAGCTTGCCGTCATGGTCGCCGGTGAACAAGCGGTTCAGCGAGGTCAGGGCGCCTTCCAGACCGTCGTCGACGTGGACCTTCCACTTGACCTTGCCCTCGGCCAGCCACGGCCCCATCGTCTCGACCATTTCGCGGGCGCGCGGGGCGTAGTCCAGCACCAGGAAGCCCTGGACCGTCAGGCGATGGGTGATGATGCGCGCGAAATTCGGGGTCGGGGGGGCCTTGGTGGCGTTGTAGGCCGAGATCAGGCCGCACACCGCCATCCGCGCATGGGTGTTCAGACGGTTCCAGACGGCGATCATGATGTCGCCGCCCACGTTCTCGAAATTCAGGTCGATCCCGTCCGGCGCCAGCCGGTCCAGCGCGGTGCCCACGTCCTCGTTCTTGTAGTCGATGGCGGCGTCGAAGCCGAGGTCGTCGGTCAGCCAGCGGCACTTGTCCGGTCCGCCGGCGATGCCGATGACCCGGGCGCCGTGCTGTTTCGCCACCTGACCGGCGATCGACCCGACCGCCCCGGCGGCGGCCGAGATCACCATCGTCTGGCCCGGCTTCGGCTTCAGCACATCGGTGACGCCGAAATAGGCGGTCAGCCCCGTCATCCCCAGCACGCTGAGGTTGGCCGTCAGCGGCAGTCCGGGGAAGCGATGCACCGGGCGCAATCCGCTGTCCGCCACCACCGCATAGTCCGACCAGCCGCCCGACAGGGGGGTGACCACATCGCCGACCTTGAACCGGGCGGACCGGCTGTCCTCGACCACGCCCAGAGTCAGCCCGCGCATCACCTCGCCCAGCGCGACGGGCGGCAGATAGCCCTCGGAGTCATTCATCCAGGTGCGGTTGGTCGGATCCAGCGACAGATAGACGGTGCGAACCAGCACCTCGCTGTCCTTCAGATCGGGGATCGGCGCCTCGATCAGCTCCAGATCGCCGGGCTGGATCAGGCCGCGCGGCCGTTGGCGCAACACCCACTGACGATTGGTCCGGGTCATGGGAAACTCCTGCGTTTTCTTTCTGGACCCATAGTGCCGCACCACGGCCCGATGTCGAGAGCGCCCCGATGCGCCGGCACGAAAAAAGGCGGGCCTGAAAGGCCCGCCTGAAGTCGGCATCATCGAGAATGAGGCGCGGAGGCGGCAGACAGGCAGAGCCAGTCTGAAGTCGGGGGGCGTGTCCGCCTCCGCAGACAGATAACGACGACGTGCAGGACCGGTTCCCTGGTCGTTCTCGACTTTTCGCCCTGCGGACGAATCGGAACAGCCGCGCTGGATGGCGCGTTGGCCAAGGACAAGACGGAGCCCGATGATATGACCCATGACGATCCCCATTCCCGCGCCGCCGATGCCGTGAACGAAAACCGCCCGGTCGAGGCGCAGTATGTGCGTCAGGGCCGCGGTGGGGTGCGTATCCTGACGCTGCTGGTGATCTCGGCCGGCGCGGCCGCCATCCTGCTGCTGGGCATGTGGCTGGTAAGCCAGGGCGGCTTTGCGGCCCAGAACGTCAACAACGGCGACCAGGCGGTCGACGCCCGCGCCTTCAGCAACCCCAACCCCGCCCCGCCCGCCGCGGATGCGCCCACGACCGCCACCGGTCAGCCGACGAACCCGCCCACTGGCGAGGCGCCGAACGTCAACGCCCCGACGGTCAGCGCCCCGGTGACCTGAGCGACGCGACAACGACGCCGAATATGAAAAGGGCCCCGGCGCGAACCGGAGCCCTTTCTCTTATTCGCAAAGACGCGCCTGGAATCAGGCGGCTTCCTTCTGGCGGGACGGATGGAAGAACAGCGCCTGGCTGATCGCCGCCTTCACCGTCTCCGGCTGGAAAGGCTTGGTGATCAGGAAGGTCGGCTCGGGCCGCTCGCCGGTCAACAGACGTTCCGGGAAGGCTGTGATGAAGATCACCGGCACGTCGATCCGCTTCAGAATGTCCTTGACCGCATCGATGCCCGACGAGCCGTCGGCCAGCTGGATGTCGGCCAGGACCAGACCCGGACGCATGTGCGCCACGGCGTCCACCGCCTCGTCGTGCGTCGTGGCGATGCCGGTGACGTTGTGACCCAGTTCGCGCACCAGGCTCTCGATGTCGGCCGAGATGATGGCCTCGTCCTCGATGATCAGCACGTCGGTCGCCAGTTCGGCGTCGATGTCGGCCTGGGCCGAGGCGATCAGGCCCTCGACCTCATGCGGGGCGGTCGACAGGATCTGCGCGGCCTCGGACGGCGTGAAGCCTTCCAGCGCAGTCAGCAGGAAGGCCTGACGCGAGCGGGGCGAGATGCGCATCAGACGGCGCGACGCGTCATCGACGCCTTCCAGACCGCTGGCGTCCTCAAGCTGGGCGCCGGTCGAGGACCAGATGGCGTGGAACACATGATAAAGGGCGACCCGCGGGGTCATGTCCGGCGACAGCTGCCGTTCGCCGGCGGCCAGAGCCTCCAGCGCGACCCGCACATAGTTGTCACCCGTGGCCTGATCCCCGGTAAGCGCGCGCGCATAACGACGCACATAGGGCAGATGCGGCGCCAGTCTGGCCAGAAGGCTCATTCGTTACTTCCCCGACAAAATTCAGCTTGTCCCATCCAGCCATGAGGCGTGGAACAGGCCATCAACGTATCAAATCGGTCACGGTTCCGCGTCAGCTCACAAGCTTGAGACGGAAATATCTTCAAGCTAGGAACCCGGGAACGGAAGCGGCGTTTCCAGCTTCCAGTATATCTGAACGCTCAAGGGTGGCGGCCGTTCTCTCCATGACCAACACAGCAGATTCCTCCCGTCGTGAGCCGGTAGACCCGACTGACGAGACGGACCTTGAGGAAGCGCGCCTGCGTCAGCAGGCGATCGGCGTGAAATTGCGCCACATGTTCGATCAGGTCGTGAACGAGCCGGTTCCGGACGAGTTCCTCGACATCCTACGCCGGGCCGACGACAAGGCCGGAGGCAAGGCATGAGCAGCGGCACAGGCGCGGCGCCTAAACCGCCCTCGTCCGATGATGCGGCGTTCAAGAAGGAACTGGTCACCCTCATCCCGCATCTGCGCGCCTTCGCCCGCACCCTGTGCGGCGATCCGACCGCGGCCGACGACCTGGCCCAGGACGCCATGATGAAGGCTTGGGACGCCCGCGCCAGCTATCAGATGGGCACCAACATGAAGGCCTGGACCTTCATGATCCTGCGCAACCAGTTCTATTCCGAGAAGCGCCGGTCCTGGCGCCAGTCGCAACTGGATCAGGAAGCGGCGGAACGCACCCTGGTCGCCGTCGATGATCCGGAGGCGCCGGTAGCGCTGGACGAACTGCGTCAGGCGCTGAAGACCCTGCCCGAAGAACAGCGCGAGGCGCTGATCCTGGTCGGCGCCGGCGGCTTCGCCTACGAGGAAGCGGCCGAAATCTGCAACTGCGCCGTCGGCACGGTGAAAAGCCGCGTCAGCCGCGCCCGCCGGGCTCTGCACGCCACGCTGGAGCGCGGCGACTATGGTCGTGACGGTCAATCCGCCGGGGACGCGATGCGCTCGATTCTGGCGGCCGCCGACCGGCTGAGCGGCGCCCGTCAGGGCTAGTGCGCCGGCTTGCGAGGTCGTTCGGGCGGGCTTTCGCCGCCCCCCGTTTCCAGGGCATCCGGTTTCGCCTGGGGCTGGCGATGGCGCTCGCCCTGCTGCCCTTCATCCTGCTCAGCGCAGTCCAGACCCAGGCCGGTTTCCGGCGTCAGGCCGAAGAACAGCGCGCGGACCTGCAACTGGCGGCCGAGCGCAGCGCCGCCGCCGCCAAGGGTCGGCTGGACAGCGCCACCGTCCTGCTTCAGGCGCTGAGCCCCGAGGCCCTGGGCCTGTATTGCGAACCCCGACTGACGGCCCTGGTCAGCCGCCTGGAGGGGTATGAAGCGCTGTACCGCATCAGCGCCACCGGCGAGCCGGTCTGCACCTCGCGTCTGGCGCCGGGCATGCCGACGCCGAGCGGCGCCTATATTCGCTCCACCGCCTGGTTCGAACGGATGAAATCCGGCGAATCAGTGGTCGTCACCCGGTCCCCGCCGTATCTGTCGTCATCGCCGGCCCTGCTGCTGGCGGTTCGGTCGGAACGGCCGATGGGCGCGTTCGACGGCGCCATGGGCGCGCTGCTGCCCCTGGCCGACCTTCAGCCCGACATCAATGACCGCGCCCTGCCCCAGGGCTCCGAGGCCGCCCTGACGGACGGTGACGGTCGCCTGCTGCTGGCCACCAACATCGACGCCTTCACGCCCTCGGACGGCGCTCTGCTGGGCTGGGTCAAGCGGGCGCGGGCCGACACCTCCAGCGTGTTCGAGGCTCATGATCGAAACGGCCGGCGCCGGGTCTACGCCGGGGCGGCCCTGTCGGGACGCGATGTCTATGTGCTGCTGTCCGCGCCCGCGCCGGGCCTGCTGTCGTGGGCGCGGCTGAATCCGATCAGCACCCTGCTGCTGCCGCTGGGCGCTTGGCTGACGGCCTTCGGGGCGGTGATGCTGCTGTCCGAGCGGGTGGTGGTGCGCTGGCTGGACTATCTGGAGCGGATCGCCGCCATCTATGCGCGGGGACGGTTCTCGGTTCGGCCGGTCCAGGCGGTCAACGCCCCGTCCGAGATCCGGGTTCTGGCGGGGACGCTGGATGACCTGGCCGAGGCCATCACCCTGCGCGACCGGTCGCTGAACGAGTCCCTGGCCGAGAAGGACGCGCTGATGCGCGAGATCCATCACCGGGTGAAGAACAACCTGCAGATCATCTCGTCCCTGCTCAGCATGCAGCAGCGCGCCCTGGCCGACCCGGCGGCGAAGACCGCGCTGGGCGACACGCGCCAGCGGATCTCGGCCCTGGCCCTGATCTATCGCACCCTCTACCAGAGCGAGGATATCCGCCACGCCGACGCCCGCGACTTCCTGACCGAACTGGTCGGCCAGCTGATCGCCGCCGAGGCGATGCGCGGCCCCATGGTCACCAGTTCGGTCGAGGCGGATTCCCTGGTGATCGATCCGGACAAGCTGGCCCCGCTGGCCCTGTGGCTGGTCGAGGCCGTGTCCAACGCCCAGAAGCACGCCTTCGCCGGACGTGGCGGTCAGTTGCAGGTGCGGTTCAAGGTTCAGGGCGACACCAGCGTGCTGGAGGTCCAGGACGACGGGCCCGGCGCCGACGCGGATCGGGTCGCGGGCGTGGGCCGAACCCTGATGGGCGCCTTCGCCAAACAGCTGCGCGGAAACGCCGATCTGGTCCCCGCGCCGGGCGGCGGAACCATCGCTCGCCTGACCTTCGCGACGCCCGAGGCGCTGACGCCGGCGGACCCCGCAGATCTGGGCGGAACCCGGTCGTGACGCTTGCGTTTGACGGTCAGGCGTCCTCGCCATCCAACCGGAGCTTCCCATGCGCAAACTCATCGTTCTCGCCGCCGCCGCCGCCCTGCTGACCACCGCCGCCTGCAATACGGTCGCCGGTGTCGGTCGTGACACCCAGGCCGCCGGCGAAGCCGTCACGGGCGCCGCTCGCGACGCGCAGAACTAAGCCTCCATTCGCATAGCCGCGGACGCCTGCCCGACCGCGGTTGCGCCTGACGCGCGATCCTGACGCATCAGGCGCTCAAGGCCCCGCCGGATCCCCCGACCGGCGGGGCTTTTTCGTGCTTGCCGCATCGTCGTCGAACGGGGCTGTTCCGTCGCCTCGCCTCTCGCTAGGGTTTCATCGAAAACGTCCGTCAGAGACGTTTCGGGGAGATCATCGCCATGGCCGTCACAGACGCCGATACGAACCAGGTTGAACAGGGACCTGGCCTGCGAACCGTGGTCGCGGCATCGGCCGCAGGCACAGCGTTCGAGTGGTATGACTTCTTCATCTTCGGGTCGCTGACGACGATCATCGCCCGGCACTTCTACGCGGATGTGGGCGAGGCGACGGCCTACATCCTGGCCCTGCTGACATTTGGCCTGGGCTTTGTCGTGCGACCGCTGGGCGCCCTGGTGTTCGGCTGGTTCGGCGACCGGACGGGGCGCAAGACCACCTTTCTGGTGACCATCACCCTGATGGGTGTGGCCACGGTCACGATCGGCCTGTTGCCCGATTATGACGCCATCGGCATCGCCGCGCCGATCCTGCTGCTGATCATGCGCGTGCTGCAGGGCTTCGCCCTGGGCGGCGAATATGGCGGGGCGGCCATCTATGTCGCCGAACACGCGCCGCCCAGGAAGCGCGGCTTCCTGACCGGCTGGATCCAGACCACGGCCGCCATGGGTCTGATCGGCGCGCTCGGCGTCATCCTGATCACCCGCATGATCGTCGGGACCGAGGCGTTCGACGAATGGGGCTGGCGCATTCCCTTCCTCCTGTCGGCCCTGTTGCTGGCCATCAGCCTGTGGATCCGGCTCAAGCTGAACGAGAGCCCCGCCTTCAAGCGGATGGAGGCCGAGGGCGGCGATCGCCGCGCCCCCTTCCGCGAGGCCTTCGGCGCCTGGCGGCACGGCCGGTTCGTGCTGATCGCCCTGTTCGGCATCATGATCGCCCAGGGCGCCGTCTGGTACTGCGGCTATTTCTACACCCGCTTCTTCATGGAGCGGGTGCTGAAGGTGGATGTGGCCACCGTCGATCAACTGGTGCTGGCGGTGACCCTGGCCTCGGCCTTCCTCTATGTCTTCTTCGGCTGGCTGTCGGACAAGGTGGGGCGAAAGCCGGTGATGCTGTTCGGCATGGTGCTGGCCCTGACCGCCTTCTTTCCCGGCTTCCACGCCCTGACCCGCGCCGCCAATCCGGCTCTGGCCGAGGCGCAGGCCAGCGCCCCCGTGGTCATCACCGCCGATCCCGCGACCTGCGCCGTCCAGTTCGACCCGGTGGGCAAGGCCGCCTTCGCCTCGTCCTGCGACATCGCCAAGAGCGTGCTGTCCAACGCCGGCGTCTCCTACGCCAACGAAGTCGCAACCGCCGGATCCGTCGCGACCGTCCGCGTCGGGGATGTGGCGATCGCCTCGGTCGACGGACGGGGCCTGTCGACCGATGCGCTCAGGGCCGCCCGCGCCGGGGTCGAGACCCAGGTCAAGGCCGCCCTGGTCGCCGCGGGCTATCCGGAAAAGGCCGATCCGGCGCGGATCAACATGCCGCTGACCTTCGGCATCCTGATGATCTTCATCATCGCCGCCTGCGCCCTGTACGGCCCCCAAGCCGCGGCCCTGGTCGAGCTGTTCCCGACGCGGGTGCGCTATACCGCCATGAGCCTGCCCTACAACATCGGCACCGGCTGGGTCGGCGGTCTGCTGCCCGCCGCCAGCTTCGCCCTGGTGGCGGCGTCGGGGAACATCTATTTCGGCCTCTGGTATTCGGTCGCCTTCACCGCCGTGGCGGTGATCGTCGCCCTGATCTGGCTGCCCGAGACCAAGGGCCGCGACCTGGATCTGATCGACAACTGAACGAATTTCCCTGTGCCGGACACGCATGCCGTGTTTTGCTGCGCCCGATCCCGGGGGAGCGCTGCATGAACCATTCGTCCGCCATGCCCGTCAGCGGCGCCGAACGCATCGGTGAGTTGGACATCATCCGCGGGTTCGCCCTGTTCGGCGTCCTGTGGGCCAACCTTTTCAGTCATGCCGAACTGGCCGTGCCCGACGCCGTCATTCTGGCCCTGCCGACCGAGCCGGTCGACCATGTCATCCGCTTCCTCGGCTACTGGCTGATCGCAGGCAAGGCGCAGGCGCTGTTCTCGCTGCTGTTCGGCTTCGGCTTCGCCATCCTGACCGAGCGCGCTCAGCAACGCGGCGCCGACGGAACGCGACTTTACGCCCGACGCGTGGGCCTGCTGTTCGCCCTGGGGATCGCCCATTTCTTCCTGCTGTGGATGGGCGACATCCTGCATGCCTATGCCGCCATGGGCTTCCTGTTATTGCTGACCCGTCGCTGGCCGTCATGGCTGTTGCTGGCCGTTGGTCTGCCGCTGTGCCTGTTCACCTTTGTGGGTGCGCGCGAGCTGGAGCGGCTGCTTCTGTCGCCCGAGGCGCGCGAAGCGGTCGGCGCGGCCGGTGAAGCGCTGAAGGCCCAGCGCTATGAGATATTCCTGGGCCACGACTATCTGGCCTATGTGCGCATCCTGATCCGTTCGGCGTGGGATGATCTCTATGCGCAGATGATCGGCGTGGCCTTCCTGGGCAACATCCTGGGGCGGTTCATGGTCGGCAGCTGGATCCACCGTCAGGGCTGGATGCAGGACACGGCGAGCCACGCCGCCGGCTTCCGTCGTGCGGCCCTGATCCTGCTGACGCTGGGCCTGACGATGGCGATCATCAATCCCGGTCTGCGTTTCCTCGACCTCAAGGCGCCCGAGATGATCCGCCCGATCCTGCGCATGATCGGTCAGCCCGCACAGCTGATGCTGGCGCTGGGCTATGCGGCGGGACTGGTGGTTCTGTGCCAGACCCCCGCGATCCGTCGCCTGCTGTCCGGCCTGGGCGCGGTCGGGCAGATGGCCCTGACCAACTATCTGATGCAGAGTCTGGTCTACGTCTTCGTGCTGTACGGTTTCGGTCTGGGGTGGCTGAAATACGCGGGGCCGACCTTCTGCCTGGTCCTGGCGCTGGTGGCGTTCGCCCTGCAGATCGTCTTCAGTCGCTGGTGGCTGGCGCAGTTCCGGTTCGGACCGGCCGAGTGGCTGTGGCGCTCAGCGACCTATGGCCGCTGGCAGCCCTGGCGGCGCGGGCGTATGGATCAGGAGACCGTTCCCGCCGTCGCCTGACGAGTCCTTCATGACCGATCCCCGCGCCCTGGCCCGCTCGCTGCTGTCGCAGCATGCCCTGATCGCAGGCGAGCCCGTCCCGGCCCATGGCGGCGGCATAGCCGTGGACGATCCGGCGACCGGCGAGATCATCGGCCATATCCCCGACCTGGGCGCCGCCCAGACACAGGCCGCCATCCAGGCCGCGCATGACGCCTTCCCCGCCTGGTCGCGCGCCGACCCGCACAGGCGCGCCGCCTTCCTGCGCGACTGGGCCCGCCTGATCGACGAGAACACGGAGGGTCTGGGCGCCCTGATGGCGCTGGAGAACGGCAAGCCATTCGAGGAGGCCAGGGGCGAGGTCGCCTATGCCAACAGCTTCCTGAAATGGTTCGCGGGCGAGGCCGAACGCCTGATCGGCGAGACCCAGGACAGCCCGCTGGGCCATGTCATCCTGACCTTCCGCGAGGCGGTCGGCCCCTGCGCCTTCATCACCCCGTGGAATTTCCCGGCGGCCATGCTGACGCGCAAACTGGGGCCCGCCTTCGCCGCCGGCTGCACCGCCGTGGTCAAGCCGGCCAGCCAGACCCCTTTCACCGCTATCGCTCTGGCCGAACTGGCCTGTCAGGCGGGCCTGCCCAGTGGCGTGCTCAGTGTCGTCACCGGCGATGCGGCGGTCATCGGCAAGGCGCTGACGGACTCGCCCCTGATCCGCAAACTGTCCTTCACCGGCTCGACACCGGTGGGCCGCATCCTGGCGGCGCAGTGTGCGCCGACGCTGAAGCGGGTGTCGATGGAGCTGGGCGGCGCCGCCCCGCTGATCGTGTTCGCCGACGCCGATCTGGACCTGGCCGTGGCCGAGACCATCAAGGGCAAGTTCCGCAACTCGGGCCAGACCTGCGTCAGCCCCAACCGCGTCTATGTCGAGGCGTCCGTCGCCGACGCCTATGCCGAAAAGCTGGCGGCCGAGGTGGCGAATATCCCCGTCGGCCCCGCCTTCGAACCGGGCGTCAAGGTCGGGCCGCTGATCGAGGACAAGGCGATCGACAAGGTCGAGGATCATCTGAAACGTACGCTTGCGGCGGGCGGACGGGTGCTGACCGGCGGGGCGCGCCATGCGCTGGGCGGTCGCTTCTTCCAGCCGACCGTGACCCTGGGCGGCGACGACGAACTGTTCCGCAACGAAGAGACCTTCGGCCCCGTGATCCCCGTCTTCCCGTTCCAGACCGAGGACGAGGTGGTGAACAAGGCCAACGCCAGCGACTATGGCCTGGCCTCCTATCTGTTCACGCGCGACCTGGACCGCGCCATGCGCATCGGCCGCCGGATCGAGGCGGGGATGTGTGGGGTCAACACCGGCCTGATCTCCACCGCCGTCGCCCCGTTCGGCGGGGTGAAACAGTCCGGCTATGGCCGCGAAGGCTCGATCCACGGCATCGACGAATACGTGGACATCAAGGCGGTGACACTGGCGCTGAAATAGTTGACCTTGCGGCGCCTGAAGGGCGACCCGCCGCAGAGCGGGCGCTCAGGGAAACAGGAAACACCCATGCGCATCGGCGTTCCCAGAGAGATCAAGACCAACGAGCATCGCGTCGGCCTGACGCCGATGGCGGTGCGCGAATACACGGCGCACGGCCATGCCGTCTCGATCGAGACCGGCGCCGGTATGGGCGCGGGCTTCACCGACGCCGACTATCAGAAGGCCGGCGCGACCATCGTCGCCGACGCTGCGACTGTCTTCGCCGACGCCGAGATGATCGTGAAGGTGAAGGAGCCGCAGAAGGTCGAGTGGGAACGCCTGCGCGAGGACCAGATCCTGTTCACCTATCTGCACCTGGCGCCCGACCCGGAGCAGACCAGGGGCCTGCTGGCGTCGAAATGCGCCGCCATCGCCTATGAGACCGTCACCGATCCGCGCGGCGGCCTGCCGCTGCTGGCGCCCATGTCCGAGCTGGCCGGGCGGATCGCCGTCTTTTCGGCGGCCGAGACCCTGTTGAAGCACAACGGCGGCATGGGCCTGCTGTTCTGCGGCGTGCCGGGCGTGGCGCCCGCGCGGGTGCTGGTGCTGGGCGGCGGCGTGGTCGGGTTGAACGCCGCGCGCATGGCCATGGGGCTGGGCGCCGAGGTGGTGGTGCTGGAACGCTCCATCCCCCGCATGCGCGAGATCGACGAACTGACCGGCGGCCGGGTCATCACCCGCTATTCCTCGATCGGCGCGATCGAGGAGGAGTTGGTCAAGGCCGACGTGGTCATCGGCGCGGTTCTGGTCCCCGGCGCCGAGGCCCCGACCCTGGTCCGCCGCGACCAGTTGAAGACGATGAAACCCGGCAGCGTGCTGATCGACGTCGCCATCGATCAGGGCGGCTGTTTCGAGACGTCGAAGCCGACCACGCACGAAGATCCGACCTATGTCATCGACGGCGTGGTCCACTATTGCGTCGCCAACATGCCGGGCGCCGCGCCGCGCACCAGCTCCGAGGCGCTGAACAACGCCACCCTGCCGTTCGGTCTGGCTCTGGCCGATCAGGGGCTGGAGGCGCTGCGCCGCAATCCGCATCTGGCGCGCGGGCTGAATGTGTTGAAGGGTGAAATCACCTATCCGGCCGTGGCCGACGCTCTGGGCCTGCCGTGGAGCGATCCGTTCGGCGTCTGGGCGCGCGGCTGACGCCTAGGCAGTAACGAAGACGCCGGGGTTCAGCGACGCGCTGGCCTCGGCGATCTCCCGATCCATGTCCGCCGAGGCCTTGTCGGCGGCCTGGCGCTCGGCCGGGGACAGGTCTTCCGTATCCTGACGGTTCTGGGCCTGCCGCAGCGCGGCCTTGAGCGCATTGGCCAGACCCTTGGCCTGGGTCAGGAATTCGCGATCCGCGTCACTCTCGGAACTGCGCTTCGCCAGCGCGGCGCTGCGGGCGCTCCCCTCGTCGATCAGCTTGCGATAGGGGTCGGCGGCCTGGCCGTCCTCTGCGCCGCGCTCGTCGCCGGTCGTGTCTTTGGCGGCCGTATCGGTGGCGGCCGCCGCCTCTGCTGCGCCGCCTTCCGCCGGCGCGCTGTCCGCGCCGCCCTGGGCGCCGGCCTCGCCGGTCGCGGGCGCCGCGCTAGCCGAAGCCACCCCCAGCTCGGCGGTCGAACCGCCCGCTGCGGCATAGGCCTTGACCGCCGCGCCCAGTTCGCGCGCCAGCTGGGCCGCCATGCGGGCCGTGGCCTTGGGGTCCATCGAGGCGCTCATCTGCAGCATGCGGATGCGCGCCTTCAGCTGATCCACCTTCTTGCGCGCCAGGGCCTTGCGCTCTTCGGCGGCCTGGGTGGGCGGCCGCGACTTCAGCGCCTGAAGCGCCGCGCGGGCCTCGTCCAGCTTGGCCTTGTCACGCTCGGTCGCCTTGTCCCCGCGCGTGACCGCGCCACCGGTCGCAGCCGAAGCCTGACCGGCGGTCGGGATCGAGGCGAACAGGCTGGCGACGTTCATGACGCGAATCCTTGCGGTGGTTACAACCTGTTCTGGCGCCGGGACGATAAGCGCGGGTTAACGACAGGCGCCTCGCCCTCGCCGCGGTCTTTTGGCATAAGCCCGCGATGAAGTTTCTCGACCAGGCCAAGATCTATATCCGCTCCGGCAACGGCGGGGCCGGCTCCGTCTCGTTCCGGCGCGAGAAATTCATTCCGAACGGCGGCCCCGACGGCGGCGACGGCGGCAAGGGCGGCGACGTCTGGATCGTGGCGGCCGACGGGCTGAACACCCTGATCGACTTCCGCTATCAGCAGCATTTCAAGGCCCAGACCGGCCACCACGGCCAGGGTCGCCAGATGCACGGCGGCAAGGGCGAGGATGTGGTGCTGAAGGTGCCGGTCGGCACCCAGGTGCTGGACGAGGACAAGGAGACCGTCCTCCTCGACATGGACACGCCGGGCAAGATCGAATTGCTGCTGCGCGGCGGCAATGGCGGCT
>Ga0160473_100230_pt1 | contig 48761 bp, 28 predicted proteins | sample HID1975I_E11MG_FD_108217 | JGI IMG/M metagenome (GOLD analysis project Ga0160473, IMG submission 108217) | Enriched soil microbial communities from UW Madison campus, WI, USA - HID1975I_E11 MG | ecosystem: Environmental > Terrestrial > Soil > Unclassified | place: USA: Madison, Wisconsin... | reverse complement strand
TCAATTCGGCCGGCATCGGCGGCGACACGGGTGGAACGGGCGATGGCGGTGCCGGCGCCGGCGGGACAGCTGCGGTTGCGCTGCTGCCGAGCGCCACGCGCGGCGGCACGCTGAGTGCGAACACGCTGGTGCTCAACGCCGATGGCACGGGCGGTACTGCCCGGGCTTCGTTCGCGGCGGGGGCGACGATCCCGACGGGTACCGGCGGCACCGGCACGGGCGGCACCAGCAGCATCGACGTGGTCGCCGGTACACTGGCCGTGGCGCAATCGACCGCGCTCGGCGCGAACGGCAACGGCGGCGCGTCCCAGGGTGACGGCACCGGCGGGGACGGAATCGGCGGCACCGCGTCGGTCGCGGTCGGCGGCGGCGACTTCCCCGGCTTTGCGACGTTGGGTGCCGCGACGCTCAACGCCGACGGCATCGGTGGCGGTCATATCGAAGGCGGCTACGGCGCCGTGGCGGGCACCGCGGGCGGTGCCGGATCCGGCGGCTCCACGAATGTAACCGCGACCACCGGTGGACAGATTGGCGCAGCGTCGTTCGCGCTTTCCGCGATCGGCAGCGGTGGCGATGCGAGCACGCCCGACTTCGGCGAGCCGGGCAAAACCGGTGGCGCAGGAACCGGCGGCACGGCGACGCTGGCGAGCACCGGCGGCACCTTTAACGGCACGGCGACACCGGTGGGATTGAACGTGTCGGGCACGGGCGGCGTCGGCGCGAGCGGTAGCGACGCCGGCGCGGGCGGCGCCGGCAGCGGCGGAACGGCGATCCTGGCCGCAGGCAGCAGCACGATGTCCGTCCTGGCGAGTATCGTCGCGACCGGACGCGGCGGCAGCGGCGGTAGCGGCGACAGCTATTTCGACGGCGGTGAAGGCTTCCCGGTTCCGGTCGGCGGCGCCGGTGGCGCCGGCGGCGCGGCGGCGGGCGGCACGGTCATCGTCAGCACCGAGCAGGCCGACCTCGTCGGCGGACGGCTGACGCTTGCCGGCGATACCAGCATCGATGCGACGGCGATCGGCGGAGACGGCGGCGAAGGCGGCTTCGGCGGCTTCGGTGGTGCCGGCGGCAGCGGCGGCGGCGCGATCGGCGGATCGATCGACCTGATCGCCGACGGCGAGCAACTATCGGCGACCGCGACGCTTTTGGCGGGCGCATCCGGCGGCCTCGGCGGCAATGGCGGCTTCGGCGCTTTGGAAGACAGCACTGGCGGCGCCGGCGGCGCGGGTGGAGGCGCGACCGGCGGCACGGCGCGCATTACCGCGCGGCGCGGCGATACCCTGCTCGGCGATACGCTGCTCGATGCGGCTGCGCTTGGTGGCGACGGAGGCTTCGGCCGCTCCGGTGGATCGGCCGGCGGCGATGGCGCCGGTGGCGCCGGGGGCAGCGCCCAAGGCGGACTTGCCGCGTTGATCGTCACGACCGGTGAACTGTCCGGCGGAGCGCTGACGCTCACGGCCGACGGCACCGGCGGCGATGGCAACGGATCCGGCGCGGCCGGTGGCGCCGGCACCGGTGGAGCGACCATCCTCGGCGCCGACTTCGATCCCGTCGTCACCAGCGTCGACATGACCGCGAACGGCACCGGCGGCGCTGGCGGCTCGGGCCTGCTGGGCGGCGACGGCGGCGTCGGCACGGGCGGCAGCGCGACGATCGCCACGGCCTTTTCCCTGCTCGAGATCGGAACGGCCAATCTGGCCGTGGACGCGATCGGCGGCGCCGGCGGATCGGGCAGCGCGGGCCGGGGCGGCGCCGGTGGCGGCGCCTTTGCGGGCAACGCCGTCACCAACGGCGGCGGCATCCGCGTCGCCGAAACCGACGAAGGCGGCGCGCTCGCCATCGACCTGCTCACCGCATCCGCATCGGCAACCGGCGGACTCGGCGGGACCAGCGGCGCGGCCGCGGGCGGACCTGGCGGCGCCGGTGGCGCCGGCGGTGAGGCAGCGGGTGGAACGATCGACCTCGTCGCCGCGCGCAGCGGAACCTATACCGGCCTGTCGGCAACACTGACGGCAACCGCCACCGGCGGCGAAGCGACCGACGGATCGAGCGGCACGACCGGCGGCGCCGGCGGCAATGGCGGCAACGCCACCGGCGGTGCCGTGCAGATCCTGGCCGACACCGGTTCTATCGCGATCACCAGTTCCGACTTGACCGGAGCGACCATCAGCGTCGACGCGACCGGAGGGTTCGCCGGCATCGGCGGGGACGGCTCCAACGTCGGCAATACCGGCGGGGTCGGCGGCAATGGCGGCAACGGCATCGCCGGCCAGGTCAACGTCGCGGTCCAGGGCGGTACGCTGACCGTCGGCACGACCGACATCTCCGCCAATGGCGTGGCGCGCTTTGCCGCGCAGGGCGGGTTCGGCGCGGGCACGCCGTTCGTGCCGGCGGTACCGCCGGATCCGACTGCCACCCCGCCCTTCCCCGGATCTCCGGCGATCCCGGCCGGCCCGCAAACCTTCGCAGGCTTCGGCACCGACGGCGTCGGCAGCGGCGGCGCGGTCGCCATCTCCGTCGCGGACGAAGCAACCGGCACCACCGTCGGCGCGGCATCGTTCGGGGCGACGACGATCAACGCCAATGGTGTGCTCAACGGCGGCACGATCGAGATCGCCAACAGCGCCACGGCGGAGGGCAGCGCGCTGACCTTCGACAGCCTGAACGCCACCAGCCTGGGCTTCGGAGCGGGCTTCAGCCTGTCCGCGGACGGCAACCGGGTCACCGTCACCAACGACGCCAATATTCTCACCGACGGCAATGCCGTCTTCTCCGCCAGCGACCCGGGCGGGCTCGACGTTGGCGGCAGCCTCGGCGTCGATGCCGGCGATGTGTTCGTCAGCCACTTCGGCAACGACGCTCCGCCCCAGGTCGACACGATCCACGCCGGCAGCATCACGGCGACCGCCGCGAATAGTCTGAGCGCCGGCGCGGGCAGTGTCCTGCGTGCGGACACGTTCATCGATCTCTATGCGTCGGGTATTCTGGACGCGAGTGCTCTGTTCGCGGTCGACTCGATCTCGGCGCGGGCGCTCGGCGACGTCACGATCGGAACGGCGATCGCGAGCGGGCCGGCCATCGACCTGGGTGACGATGTCGCCACTCCGGGTGGAGGCAGCGTGCTGATCCAGGCAGGCCGGGTCGAAAGCGGCTATGGCAGCGGTGGCGGCGTCACCTTCAATCAGTCGACCGCGACGATCACCGGCGAGGTCAGCGCCCTCGGCAGCGTGCTGGTGGAGGCCGGCCGCGACGTCGTCGTCGCCGACGGTGGGCGGATCCTCTCCGACAATCGCATCGTCGTGAATGCCGGCGATGATATCCTGGTGGCTGGCGGCGGCGAGATCCGCGCCGCCCGCAATCCGTTCACCCGCCCCGACGACGGGATCACGGAAAGCGACACCGAGGGCCAACTGGCCCTCACGGCGGGACGTCTGACCCGCAACGGCCCGATCGACGCGGGTGAAGTCTCATCGATCATCGTCGACGGTACGCTGTCGGCGGAGAACCGGCACGTGGTCCTGACCGGCGGCGCCATCGTCGCCGACGCCAACCCGATCACCGCGCGCAGCCTGACCGCGCAGATCGATGGCGCGCCCGAGCCCGGCGCCCTCCAGCTAGACGACAATGGCCAGCTGACCCGTCCCGGATGTCTGCAGGGCGACGTGTGCCTCGGGACCCTCCTCACCGATCGCCTGCTGCGTATCGGCAGCGAAACGGGCACCGCCCTGCTGCCGACCCGTGTGACCATCGCCGGCGACGCGACCGGCACCGATGTCATCATCGCCGCGAAGGGCGACGTGACCCTCGGCACGCTTGGCGGGACGGCGACGATCTCCGGCGACAGGTTGCTGGTGCGCTCGGCGGCTGGCTCGGTCCGGCTGCTCGGCGGTACGAGCCTGACCGGCGGCGGTAACGGCGGCCGCTTCCGCGTTCTAGCGGCAAGCGATCTGACCGGCGGCTCGCTTGCCGCGGCTGGCGACGCCGAACTGGGCGTCGGCGGCAGCATCGATATTGACGGGCTCAGCGCCGGCGGCGGGCTGGTCACGCTCGATCAAGGCGGTGCGGTCGTCGCGGCCAACCAGCTCCGCGTTCCCGGATCGATCCGCATCGGCGGCACCTTGGCTCTCGGCAACGGCGACGCCAACCTGTTCGCGGCGGGCGACATCGACGTCGGATCGGCGCAAGTCGCCACCGGACGGTCGATCAACTTCGCGTCGAGCGGCGGCGTGGCCAATCTCGGTAGCGCCGGCGCCTCCGATCTCGGCACGCCAGCCAGCATCTTCCTCTCCGGCACCAGCGTCACCGCCGGCAACCTGACCGCGACCTCCGCCATCGGGCTGTCGGCCAGTGATGGCGACGTGACGGCGGACACGTTGACCGGCGGGGACATCTTCCTGTCGGCCAGCCGAGACATATTCGGGGGCACGCTCACTGGTGGCGGCATCTCGGCCTTTGGCGCCAATGTCGCGATCGGCAGCGCGACCGCGAGCGGGACGCTCGCACTCTTCAGCGACGGAACGACCACTCTCGGCTCCGGCACCGCCGGCGAGGACATTCTCCTCGGCGGCACTACGATCCAGGTAACGAGCGCGACGGCGGGCGACGATTTCGTTGCAGACGGCGGCAACGTCGTGCTCGGGTCGGTGAGCACGACCGGGCTCGGCTTCGACGGCGGCGAGGGCAACCTGCCCGGCAGCATCATCAGCGTCACCTCGACAGCGGGTCAGTCGATCGTCAGCGCCACTGCCGCGGACGACGTGCTGCTCGGCGACACCGGCTCGGGCATCAACGCCGGTTCGCTGACGGCCGGGCGCGACATCCTGGCGAGCGCCAGCGGACCGGTCTCGATTACGACCGTTCTCGCCGGACGCGACTTCGCGGCGGACGGCTCCGGAGTGGTGGAAATCGGTGCGGCGCGCGCGGGAACGATTACGGCGACGCTGAACGGCAGCGGCCAATTGTCGACCGGCCCCCTTACCGCCGACGGCGACGTTACGCTGGCAGCGGTGGATACCGGCGGCGAGATCCTGGCCGGGGCGATCAGCAGCGGCGGCACGGTCACGGCGAATGCCGGCGCCGGACTGACCTTGACGAGCGCCAGCGCGGCCAGAGCCATCGGGCTTACCGCCGGTGGCCCGGTCGTGGCCGGGCCGCTGACGGCCGGCACCGACATCACGTTGTCGAGCGGCGGTACGATCAGCCTCGGCAACGCCGTCGCGGCCGGATCCTTCAACGTGCTGTCGGGAACCGCGCTTACGGCCGACGGGATCGACGTCGGCAGCAATCTCCTGCTCACGCTTGCCGGTCCGATCACGATCGGCACGGCCGTAGCGGATGGGACCATCAGCGCGACCTCGACCGCCAGCAACGTCAGCATCGACACCGCGACGGCCGGCGGCGACCTGCTGCTGCGTGCAGCCGGGGCCGGCGGCGCGATAAGCCTGGGCACGGCGCGTGCCGTCGGCTTCATCGACCTTGCGGCCGCAGGAGACATCGTCCGCTTCGACGATATCGTCGGCGGCGGTGACATCGATCTCGATACGGGCGGTACCGTCACGGCCGGCCTGGTCACCTCGACCGGCGGTGAGATCGACATCGAGGCGGTCGGCGGGGTCACCGGCAACGTCTTCAATGCTGGCCACGAGATATCGATCACGTCGGCAACCGGTGGCGTTTCCCTTACGTCCGCGACGGCGGGGACGCTCGATGTGCCGATCACAGCCGATAACCGGCGCAGCGTCGGTGTGCGTGCACTTGGCGATGTCACGATCGGATCCGCGACTGCGGCCGGCGACATCGGTCTCGCCTCGGCGAACAACGTAAGCGCGGGTCCGCTGAATGCGGGCGGCAGCATCGTGCTGCTCGCCGGCAACAGCGTGAGCCTGGGTACGGCGACCGCGGGCAATCTGTTCTACGTCGCGAACGCCGCCATGCTCGACACGCTCGGTCCGGACTACGACCCGACCTTGCTGGCAGGCGAGACCCCGCTGGCGACCGGCGGCCCGGTCACGGCCACCGGCGCGATCCGAGCCGGCCAGGTCGTGGTCGCCTCGGGTGGAGCGTTCGGCTTCACCACGATCGACTCGATCGACGCCGTGCAGGCGAGTGGCGCCGGCATCTCAGGCCAGCGGATCGGGGCGGGTGGCGACATCCGCTTGGCCGGCATTGGGTCTGCCGGTGCGGCGATCTCGGTCGGGGCACTCGCTTCGGGGGGCACCACGCAGGTCAGCGGTGCCAGCACCTTCGCGGCGGACACGGTGAATGCCGGCCAGGACCTTCTCGCGCTGGCGGAAGCTGGTGTGACGCTCGGCACGATCGTTGCCGGGCGCGACATCGACGTCCAGACCAGCGCCAACCTGCCCACCGCCGCATTGCCGCGGACGATCAGCGTCGGTGCGGCGACGGCCGCCCGAAACCTTACGCTCGGCACGTTCGGGGCGCTCGATGTCACCAGCGCCACGACGACGACGAACACGGGCACGCTGTTCCTCGGGTCGAGCACGTCGATCACGGCGGGCACTGTGGATGGCGCGGGCAACGTCCGCCTGTTCGTGTCGCCGACCTCCCCCTCCGGCATCACCATCGCGACGGGTCGCGGCGGCATCGCCGTGGGCACGCTTCGCGCCGGCGGGAGCCTCGATGCGACGAACCTCTCCAGCGGTATCCGGCTCGCCAACGCGACGGTCGGCGGCAATGCCAATATCAGCCTGTACGATCCAGACCTGGCCTTTGGCGGCTTCAGCACCGACACCTTGAGCGTCGGCGGCAATCTGGCGCTGACCGCGACGGGCAGCGCCGCGCTAGGCACCACGACCGCAGGTGGTACGCTGAGCGCCATCGCCGGCGGCCCATTCACCGCGTCAGCCGTCACGGGCAACGGGGTGACGCTGCGCGGATCCTCGATCGCGGTCGGGACGATCGGCAGCACGGGCGCCCTGACGGTGGCGTCCACCGCGGGTGGGGTCGCCGTCGATCGGGCGACCGCCGCCGGCAATGCCACGTTGACCGCAACAGGCGGAACGCTCGCCGTCGCGACCGATCTGAGCGTGGGCGGGACCGTCACCGCTAGCGGCACGGCGGTCGCGCTGAACGGCCGCGGCCCGCTCAACGTGGCGGCCGTTACCGGCACCACCGGCGGGGTTGGCATCGAGACCGTGGGTACGCTGACGGTCGGCACGGCGCGTGCTGCCGGAACGATCCGGCTGACCAGCACCGGCGGATCGGTGATCGTGCAGGACGCGACCAACCTGCCCGTCAGCGGCCAGGCGGCCACGATCGATCCGGTCGGCGTGACCGGCCGCGGCGACATCATCGCCACCGCCGCAACCGACGTCCGCCTAAATGGCGTGGTCGCCGCACGCGGAGACGTGATCGCGACCGCCGGCGAGACGATCGGCATCGCCGGGCAGACGACCGGCGCCAACGTCGCGCTTGCCTCTGCCGATATCGCCGTCGGCACGGCGGCGGTGATCGGCGGTGGATCGGGCACGACCAGCGTCACCTTCACCAACAATCGGGCGGGCAGCCGCACCTTCCTCGGCGATGTCGCCGGCACGGGCGGTTACCGGCTCGACAATACCGAGTTCGGGCGGGTCCGCGCCCAAGCAATCCGCGTCGTCGCGCCCGGCTCCGCGACCGCCAGCGCCACGCCTGACGTGACGATCGGCGATCTCGCGATCGGCGGCTCCGCGAGCGGTACTGGCACCACCACGCGCGCCGCCAACCTGTTCGGAACGGCTGCGGCGTTCAGCGTCTCGACCCCGGGTACGTTGCGCATCAGCGGCGACCTGCAGCTGCTCTCGGCCGGATCGGCCGACCGGGTCGATCTCACCGCCGGGCCGCGACTCGACATGATCACGCCCGACGGGACGCTGACGATCAGCGATGCCGCCGGCGCGCCGACCGGCCGCCTGACGCTTGCCGCCAACCAGATCTTTGCCGGCAGCAGCCAGGCGGCGACCGACGTGGCGGCGGCAACCACTCTGGACACGCGAAGCGATCGGCTCGGTCGCAATGACGGCGCCGCCGTGTCCGAAGGGTTCATCCGCGCCGGCGGCGTCGCCTTCCGCGTCGGGAGTTCGCTGTTCGTCCAGAACAGCGGATCGACGACCAGCACCCGGCCGGACGATCGCGCCGGGATCACCGTCGGCAGCGGCGGCATCACGATCATCAGCGCAGGCACCGCGCCGATCCAGGTGGCGATCAACGGCCGTCAGCTGGGTGCGACCGCCGGTACGTTCACCACCGGCCGCGCGCTTATCCCGCTGCTGACGCTGAACGGCGTCCAGGGAGCGGCGAGCATCGACCCGCGATCGACGGCAAACGGGTGCCTGATCTCCGGGGTGAGCTGCACCTTCGGGCTGGACAACGTGACATCGATCTTCCCGGTCCAGGACGTCATCAACGAATATGACCTCACCAGCACGAGCGACGACACGACCGGATTGGTTCAGGCGTTCAACCTGCCGATCATCCAGCTGATCGATCTCGATCCCTACGGCTTCGCGCCGACCATCGACGATCCGGTCACCGGTGCCGGCAATGACGATCTGTGGACGGACGATTGTATCAGCGCCGGCGGTGCGGACAATTGCCCGCAGGGGAGCGTACCGACACCGTCGAAGTGAGGCACGGGACCAGATGGCGGACCGGCGGGCGGCGGGCTTGTCCCCGCCCCTGCCGCCGCGCTAGACGGCCGGTCCGCGGCGCCTGACAGCGCGCAACCGAGGTTCTTCTGCCGATGACGACCGGTGCTCCGCTGGTGCTGTTCAACAGCCTGACCCGCGCGGTCGAGCGTTTCGCGCCGATCGATCCGGCGATGGTCCGCGTCTATAGCTGCGGGCCGACCGTCTATGCGCGCCAGCATCTCGGCAACATGCGCGCCTACGTCTTCACGGACACGTTGACGCGAGTGCTGCGGTGGAAGGGGTGGCCGGTCACCCACGTCATCAACATCACCGATGTCGGCCACCTCACCTCCGATGCCGATGCCGGTGACGACAAGATCGAGAAGGCCGCCGCCGCCGAACAGCTCTCCGCCTGGGACGTCGCCGCGCGCTACACCGCCTTGTTCAAGGCCGACCTCGCCAAGCTCAACGTCCGCGAACCGTCGCGCTGGAGCGTCGCCACCGACCATATCGACGATATGATCGCCTTTGCCGAACGGATCGGCGGGTCGACCTACGATGCGCCGTCGGGTCTGTATTTCGATACCACCAGCGTGCCCGATTACGGCCGGCTGGCGGGGAATCGCGGCGGCGAGGAAGTCGGGCGGATCGACACCGTTGCCGGCAAGCGCCACGCCGCGGATTTCGCGATCTGGCGCCGGTCCGAGGAGCCCGGCAAGCGCCAGATGGAGTGGCCCTCGCCCTGGGGCGTCGGCGCGCCCGGTTGGCACCTCGAATGCTCGGTGATGAGCATGAAGTATCTCGGCGCGCAGTTCGACATCCACACGGGTGGCATCGACCACCGCGAGATCCACCACCCGAACGAGATCGCGCAGAACCAGGCCTTCACCGGTACCGCGAATACGGGTGCGAACCTGTGGATGCACAACAACTTCCTGGTCGAGCGCGGCGCCAAGATGTCAAAGTCGAGTGGCGGTTTTGCCACGCTCGACACCCTGGTCGATGCCGGCGTCCACCCGCTCGCCTATCGGCTGCTGTGCCTTAGCGCCCATTATCGCAGCGAGCTCGAATTCTCGGTCGACAACGTGCTTTCGGCGCTGACCCGCCTGAAGCGGCTGGCGATCGCGATCGAGGGGCTGCGCGCCACCGGGCTGCTGCCGGGGGAAGCGATCTTCGATACCCGCATCCTGGCCGAACTGGAGCAGTTCGACGCGGCGGTATCAGACGACCTCAACACGCCGCGCGCGCTGACCCACCTCGAAGCCGTGCTCGGCGCCGGCAAGTTGCCCGTTCCCGAACGGCTCGCGGCCGTGGTGCGGATGGATGAAGTGCTCGGGCTCGGCCTGCTCGGTCTCTCTCGCGCTGCCTTGCGCCTGCGGCCGGTGACGGCACCGTTCGGCAGCGACGAGGTCGAGACGCTGATTGACGCGCGCCGCGCCGCACGCGCGGCCAGGGACTTCGCGGCCAGCGATGCGATCCGCGACCGGCTTACCGCCGCGGGCGTCGAGGTCATGGACGGCGATCCACTCGGCTGGGACTGGCGTCCGCAGCTCGGCTGACCCGGAGGATTTGTCGCGCGACGGGCCAGTTTGGTCGCGACGTCGCCAAACGGTCAGCAAAGAAGCCCTATCCCGCCCGGCGTCGATAGCGTAGCAACCCTCGAAACAACGGGTCGCGCATCGGGGGATACACGGTTTGCCGCAGGGGCGCGGCAGGCCGCGTGCGTGGTTGGGGGAATAGCGCAATGGCCAAGGCATCGGACCTCTTCGTCGAATGTCTCGAGGAGGAAGGGGTCGAATATGTCTTCGGCGTGCCCGGCGAGGAGAACCTCGACTTTCTCGACAGCCTGTCGCGATCGACCAAGATCCAGCTGATCCTGACCCGGCACGAACAGGGCGCGGGCTTCATGGCCGCCACCTACGGCCGCCATACTGGCAAGACCGGCGTGTGCCTGGCGACGCTCGGGCCGGGCGCGACCAACTTCGTGACCGCCGCCGCCTATGCACAGCTCGGCGGCATGCCGATCCTGATGATCACCGGCCAGAAGCCGATCAAGAAATCCAAGCAGGGCCGGTTCCAGATCCTCGACGTCGTGTCGATGATGAAGCCGATCACCAAATATACCTACCAGCTCGCCTCCGCCGACAACATTCCCAGCCGGATCCGCGAATCATTCCGCCTGGCCGAGGAAGAGAAGCCCGGGGCGACGCACCTCGAATTCCCCGAGGACATCGCCGACGAACATACCGACAGCCGGCCGATCCAGCGCAGCCTCGCCCGGCGCCCGTCAGCCGATGAAAAGGCGGTTCGCGCCGCGGTGAACAAGCTCGAGAAGGCGAAGTCGCCGATCCTGGTGATCGGGGCCGGCGCCAATCGCAAGCTGACCGGGCGGATGCTGTTCCAGTTCGTCGAGAAGACCGGGATTCCGTTCGTCACCACCCAGCTCGGCAAGGGCGTGATCGACGAGACCCACCCGCGCTTCGTCGGCTGCGCGGCCCTCTCGGCCGGCGACTTCGTCCACAAGGCGATCGAGTCGGCCGACTTGATCGTCAACATCGGCCACGACGTGATCGAGAAGCCGCCGTTCTTCATGAAGAACGGCGGCACGGAAGTGATCCACGTCTCGACCCGGTCGGCCGAGGTCGACCCCGTCTACTTTCCGCAGATCGAGGTGATTGGCGATATCGCCAACGCCATTTGGCAGATGAAGAACGACATCGTGCCCTCCGGTGGCTGGGACTTCGATGCGCTGCTCGCTGCGCGCCAGGCGGAGATCGAGCATACGGCGACGCTGGACGGGGACGCGCGTTTCCCGATCTTTCCGCCCTATCTCGTCCGCAAGATCAGGGAGGCGATGCCGGTCAACGGGATCATCGCGCTCGATAACGGCGTCTACAAGATCTGGTTCGCGCGCAACTATCCGGCGCGCCAGCAGAATACCGTCCTGCTCGACAATGCGCTGGCGACCATGGGCGCCGGCCTGCCGTCGGCGATGGCCTCGGCGATGGTCTATCCGGATCGCAAGGTGATGGCGATCTGCGGCGACGGCGGCTTCATGATGAACAGCCAGGAGATGGAAACCGCCGTCCGCCTCGGCCTGAACATCACGGTTTTGATCCTGAACGACGGCAGCTACGGCATGATCCGCTGGAAGCAGGCGAACATGGGCTTCAAGGATTGGGGCCTCACCTACGGCAATCCGGACTTCGTGAAGTACGCCGAGGCCTACGGTGCCAATGGTCACCGCGTCGAAAGCGCAGCGCACCTGCCCGAGCTGCTGAAGCACTGCCTCGATACGCCGGGCGTCCACCTCATCGACTGTCCGGTCGATTATACCGACAACGACCAGATCCTGAACAAGGACCTCAAGACGCTCAGCGCGAAACTGTGATCTTCGGCACCCCTGCGATGGGGCGAGACCTGTCCTTTCCGCCGATCGGCGACGGAGTAGTGCGATGAAGTTGCAGGACACCTACCCGCTCTACCTCGCCAACGAGGCGCAGCAGCCGAACACCGACCTCGCCGTGACGGACAAATATACGGGCGGGATCGCGACACGGGTGGCGCTGGCGGATGCGGCGACGATCGACGCCGGGATCGCCGCCGCCCACGCCGCCGTCGAGCCGATGGCGCGGATGGCCGCCTATGAGCGTCAGGCCGTGCTGCAACACTGCGTCGACCGCTTCAAGGAGCGGGCGGAGGAATTGGCCTATGCTTTGTGCATCGAGGCGGGGAAGCCGATCAACGACAGCCGCGGCGAAGTCGGCCGCCTGATCGACACGTTCCGCATCGCCGCCGAGGAATCGACGCGGATGACCGGTGAGGTCCAGCCGCTCGACATCAGTCCGCGTGCCAAAGGCTATCAGGGCATCTGGAAGCGCGTGCCGATCGGCGCCTGCTCGTTCATCTCGCCGTTCAACTTTCCGCTGAACCTTGCCGCGCACAAGATCGCGCCGGCGATCGCCGTCGGCTGCCCGTTCGTGATGAAGCCAGCGAGCCGCACGCCGCTCGGCGCGATCATCATCGGCGAGGTGCTGGCCGAAACCGATCTGCCGAAGGGCGCCTTCTCGATCCTGCCGGCCAGTCGCGACGGCGCGGACCTGTTCACCACCGATGATCGGCTGAAGCTGCTGAGCTTCACCGGCTCCCCGGACGTGGGCTGGGACCTGAAGGCGCGCGCCGGCAAGAAGAAGGTCGTGCTGGAACTCGGCGGCAATGCGGCGGTGATCGTCGACGAGGACGCCGATCTCGACGATGCGGTCGCACGAACCGTGTTCGGCGCCTTCTACCAGTCCGGCCAATCGTGCATCGGCGTGCAGCGCATCCTGGTCCACAGCAAGGTCTACGATGCGTTCCGCGACAGGCTCGTCGCGAAGACCCGGACATTGATCGCGGGCGATCCACATGACGAGAAGACCTTCGTCGGCCCGATGATCGACGTGAAGGAAGCAGAGCGACTCGACCGCTGGATCCAGGAGGCGATCGCCGGCGGCGCGACCCTGCTGTGCGGCGGCAAGCGGGAAGGTGCGATGCTCGAAGCCACCCTTCTCGAGGGGGTCGGCAGCGACACCAAGCTGAACCGTGAGGAAGCGTTCGGCCCGGTCGCATTCCTCAGCCGCTTCGACGATTTCAACGCCGCGCTGGCCACGGTCAACGACAGCAAGTTCGGGTTGCAGGCCGGCATCTTCACCCGCGACCTCTTCAAGGTGCTGGATGCGTGGGACGGGCTCGAAGTCGGCGGCGTCGTCGTCAACGACGTGCCCAGCTACCGTGTCGACAACATGCCCTACGGCGGCGTCAAGGATAGCGGCCTCGGTCGCGAGGGGGTCCGCTTCGCCATGGAAGACATGAGCGAGATCCGCAATCTCGTGATCCGGCGCCGGCCGGGTGTAACACCCGCGCCGCGTCCGGAATGATTTCTGAAGAAAAACGGCAGATGACGTTGCCTCATCCGCCGTCATTGAACATAAAAGAGCAATAAGGGTCGCATGGGGCAATAACGGCGATCTGGCCTTACAGGCCGGTAAGGGAGCTTCATGTCGGGGGGAACGATGGCGAGCAGGACGCCATGGGCGATCGGCGCATGCCTGTGCGCCCTGCTTCTGCTCGCTTGCACAACATTGCTGATCGGTGCCGGCGGCTTTGCCGGCAGCAGCCCCGCGCTTGCCGCCGCAACGGCGTCGAGCGGCGTGCATGTCGGCGTCGCGTCGTGCGCGGGATCGACCTGCCACGGTCGCCAGGAAGCGACCGGCAAGATCGTCCGGCAGGACGAACTGCTGCGCTGGCAGGAAGCGTCGAGCCCGACCGGCGCCCATTCCCGCGCCTTCCAGACCCTCCAGTCCCCGCGCAGCCAGGCGATCGCCGCCCGGCTTGGCATCGGCGCGGCAACCTCGTCTGAAATGTGTCTCGGCTGCCATGCCGATCCGGCACCCGGCCGGGGCGCGCGCTTCCAGGTCGGCGACGGTGTCGGCTGCGAGGCATGCCACGGCGGTGCCCAGAACTGGCTCGCGAGCCACACGGCAGTCGGGGCCAGCCATGCCGGCAACGTCGCAGCCGGCATGGTGCCGCTGGAGAACGCCCGCGCCCGCGCCTCCAACTGCCTCGACTGCCACTTCGGCAGCGACCGTTCCGGCCAGTTCGTCAACCACCGGATCATGGCGGCCGGCCACCCTCGCCTGTCCTTCGAACTCGACCTGTTCTCGACGCTCCAGCAGCATTGGAACGAGGATGCGGATTACGCCCAGCGCAAGGGGCGGACCAGCAACGTCAAGATGTGGGCGGTCGGCCAAGCCGTCGCGCTCGATCGTGCGCTGGCCCTCTATGCGACGCCGGGGATCGGCCAGGAGGGCGTGTTCCCTGAATTCTACTTCTTTGATTGCCACACCTGCCATCGTCGCATTTCGGACGATCCCAATTTTCGTCCGGGCGTGATCGCCAATCCGGGGCGGCCGATCCCGAGCGGGATGCCGGCGTTCAACGACGAGAACATGATCATGCTGGTCGCTGCCACCCGCGCCGCCGCGCCGGGCATGGCCGATCGCTTCGAAGCGGACAGCCGCGCCTTCCACGCCGCGCTCGCCAAGGACCGCCCTTCCGCAATCCGCGCCGCCGGGAAACTGCGCGGCACCGCCGACGATCTCGCCGCCGCGTTCAACGGGGCCGCGTTCGGCCGGGCCGAGACCTTTGCGATCATCGATGCGGTCACGACCGGCGCGACTGCGGCGCGCTACACCGATTATCAGGGTAGCGTGCAGGCGGTGATGGCGACCGACACGCTGTTGAGCGCGCTGGTCAATTCGGGTGCGGTCGGGGCCGGATCGGCGACCTCGATCCGTGGCGACATCAACCGCGCCTACCAGGCGGTGCGGGAGCCGAACGACTATCGTCCGGCCGAATTCCGCGCCGCGCTGGCCCGCGCCGCGACCGCGATCAGGGCCCTGCGATGATCTTGCGCACCCGCATCACCGCCTTCGTGTCCGCAGCCGCCTTGCTGCTCGCCTCCTGCGGCGGAGGTGGCGGCGGCAGCAGCGATGGCGGGGGCTCGACCGGCGGCGGGTCCGGCGGATCGACAGGCGGCGGAACCGGTGTGGTGACACCGGCGAGCGTGTTCACGCCGCCGGCACAGGAAGCGCTGACCTCCGCAGAAGTCGGCACGATCATCGCTCAGGCTGCGACCGAGGCGAAGGCCCGCAACCTGCCGTCCGTGATCGCGGTGGTCGACAGGGTCGGCAACGTGCTCGGCGTGTTCCGGATGACCGGTGCCCGTGCGCGCGCCCAGGCCGAACCCGGCCCCGGCGGCAACTTCGACGTCCAGGGCGTCGACTTTCCGGCTGAATTGGGGGCGATCGCCAAGGCGGTGACCTCCGCCTACCTGTCGTCGGCGGGCAATGCGTTCACGACGCGCACCGCGAGCATGATCGTGCAGCAGCATTTCCCGCCATCACCGAACACCGGCGGCCTGGAGAGCGGTCCGCTGTTCGGGGTGCAGTTCAGCTCCCTGCCCTGCTCCGACCTCAGCGCGCGCTACACCACCAACCAGGCGGCAGCGGGCGCGTTCATCGGCCCCAAGCGCTCGCCGCTCGGTCTGTCGGCCGATCCGGGGTCCGTGCCGCTCTACAAGAACGGCGTCGTCGTCGGCGGTATCGGCATCATGGGCGACGGCCTCTATGCCGACGACAAGAACGTGCTCGACGTCGACGACTCCGACGAGGAATATATCGCGCTCGCCGGATCGCTCGGATTCGAGGCGCCGGCCGAGATCCGTGCCAACCGCATCACCGTCGACGGCACGCTGCTGCGCTTCCTCGACGCCACGGCCGACAAGCTGAAGGGCAGCCCGGCGGGCGCGACGTTCGCTGCGGTCAGCCCGGCGCTCGGCACTCTGGTCTCGGTCCGCGGCTATTTTGCGCAGGGCAGCACGCCGACCTTGCTGTCCGGTCAGGCCTACGGAACGCCGGCGTCGGGCGTGCGCCGGGCGACGCTCGGTGAGTTCAACAACCCCGACGCCTTCATCCTCGTCGATGGGTCAAACACGCCCCGCTACCCGCCACGCGGCGGGACGGACGGCGCAGAAGTCGCGCAGCCTCTGACCGAAGCCGAAGCCCGCGCGCTGCTCGAGGAGGCGTTCCTCATCATGAGCCGCGCCCGCGGCCAGATCCGCCAGCCACTCGACAGCCGGGCGCAGGTCTCGATCTCGGTCGTCGACACGCGCGGCGCGGTGCTGGGACTGGTGCGCGGACCTGACGCGCCGATCTTCGGCACCGACGTATCGCTCCAGAAGGCACGCACGGCGGCGTTCTTCTCGGGTCGCACGGCCGCCGAAGAACTCACCGCCAACCCGGTCGCCGACGTGCGCAACCGGGTCGATCAGGTCCGCACCTTCCTAGGCGATCCGACGGCGCTCACCGGCAAGGTCGCCTTTTCCGATCGTGCCGGGGGCAACCTTTCCCGCCCGTTCTTCCCGGACGGCGAGGTGGGCCGCCCGAATGGCCCACTCTCCCGCCCGATCAGCGAGTGGAGCCCGTTCTCGACCGGGCTTCAGTCGGCGCTGATCGTGACCAATGTCGCCCAGCACATCTTCTTCGTGCAGGGTAGCGGACCCGGCGGCGGCGGCAGCGAGCAGCTCGATACGCCGCAACGCTGCACCGCGATGGGCACCGGCACCGCGACCGGCATCAACCGTCTCGCCAACGGCATTCAGATCTTCCCCGGCAGCGTGCCGATCTACCGCGGATCGACGCTGGTCGGCGGCATCGGCATTTCGGGCGACGGCATCGATCAGGACGACATGATATCGTTCCTCGGCCTCGCCAATGCCGGCAAGCGGCTCGGTACGATCGGTCACGCCGATCCGGCGATGCGCTCTGACCGCGTCGTGGTGACGTTGGGCGATGGCCGGCAGGTGCGCCTGCGCTACGTCAACTGCCCGTTCGCGCCGTTCGTCGGCTCGACCGAGCAGAACGTTTGCGAAGGCATCTAGCGCGGCGATGCTGCTCTCCGCGCCCCTCTTCCAGCTCGCGGCGTTCGCCGCCAGCCATCCCGCGCCGGCGATTACGACCGCGCAAGCGGAGGCGTTGTTGCTGGCGGCAGCGGCGGTGCAGCAGCAACCCGCTGAGGCTGCGAGCCCGCCGGAGACCAACGGCAACGCACCACCGCCGGAACCTGTCGCGGCGGACGGCGACGCTCCTCCAGCGATCGAGGCCGATGAGGCGCTCCTGCCGGGCCGCCGTCGCCCGGGGCTCCCGCAGGTCGAACTCCCCGACCGGGTGACGCAGGAGAATGCCGGGGCGGTCCGACCGCCGCCACCGGAGGCCTTCCCGGTCGACGACTTTCCGCTGCCGGATCGCTGGCGGCTGGTGAAGACGCTCTGCCCGCAGCGCGAGTCGTTCGTGAACATCGGCGCGGTGTGCGGATCGATCTTCGATCCCTATCATCAGAACGTCCTGAAGGGCGATCGGCCGATCGATACGAAGAACAAGCCGTGGTGGCTGAAGCCGCTGCCGATCCATGGCGACGACTGGTTCTTTTCCCTGAACGCCGTGTCCGACACGGTGATCGAGCCGCGGTCCTTCCCCACCCCGGTCGGCGTCCAGACGACCAACGATCCCGACAGCAACGACGTGTTCGGCCGCGCCGACAGCCTGCTGATGGCACAGACGTTCCTGGTCGGCGCGTCGCTCACGAAGGGTTCCACCGCCTACAAGCCGCCGGAGATCGAGTACCGCTTTACCCTGGCCTTCCAGCAGAACTATGCGACGGTGAACCAGCGGCGGATCCTGTTCGTGGAACCGTCGCGCAAGCCGAAGCGGCTCGACTACCATGTCGCGCTGCAGGAAGCGTTCATCGACAAGCACATCCGCAACGTCTCGGACCGCTACGACTTCGATTCCGTCCGCGTCGGCATCCAGCCGTTTCAGGCCGACTTCCGCGGATTCCTGTTCAACGACACGAACCTCGGCATTCGCATCTTCGGCAACCGCGACAATAACCGGTTCCAGTATAATCTGGCCGGCTTCTGGCGGCTTGAGAAGGACGTCAACAGCGGCCTGAACATCGTGACGCAGCGTCCGCGCGACGACGTCGTCCTGTTCGGCAATCTCTACCGGCAGGATTTTCCGATCCCGGGCATCACCAGCCAGATCTCGGCGACGATCAACTTCAATCGCGAAAAGGACAATCGCCGCGTCGACGCCAACGGCTTTCCCAGCCGTCCGGCGCTGCTTGGTACGCTCCGGCCGCACAACTACACCGTCGCCTATCTCGGCTACAGCGCGGATGGGCGGATCGGCCGGATGAACCTGACCGCGTCGACCTATCTGGCGCTCGGCAAGGACACGAACAGCTTCTTCAACGACGAGAAGGCCGACATCCGCGCCTACTTCGCCGCCGCGGAAGCGAGCTACGACATCGACTGGGTGCGGCTGCGCGTGTCCGGCCTCTATGCCAGTGGCGACGGCAAGCCGTTCGACAACAAGGAAACCGGGTTCGATTCGATCTTCGAGAACCCGATCTTCGCGGGCGCCGACACGAGCTACTTCATTCGCCAGGCGGTGCCGTTCGCGGGTGGCGCCCGCGCCGTCAACCTGACTGCGCGCAACGGCATCCTCAACTCGCTGCGCACCTCCAAGGAGGAGGGCCAGTCGAACTTCAACAATCCGGGCACGATGCTGCTGGGCGTCGGCGCGGACGGCGATGTGACGCCACGTTTCCGCCTGTCGGCCAACGTCAACCATCTCTGGTTCGAGAATACCGCGACGCTCCAGGCGCTCCGCGTCGAGGGCAGCATTCCCAAGGAGATCGGCTGGGATCTGTCGACCGCAGCGATCTACCGCCCGCGCTTCAACCAGAACATCGTCTTCCGACTGTCCGGTGCGGTCCTCGAACCGAGCAAGGGCTTCCGTGACCTATTCTCGCAAAGCCGGGGCAAAGGCCGTTTCTACTCGGTCCTGTTCAACGCGATCCTGACATTCTGAGGCGGCGGGCATGACTTCGATCCTCTTGGCGCGGGCACTCAAGGCAGCGATGGCGCTGGCCGTGTTCGCCGGCCTGTCCGGATCGGCAACCTTGCTCGCGTCCGACGCCGAAAAGGCCGTGAAGCGCACCTATGCCGCCGCACCGCCCGCCCCCGCCGGCCAGAGCTGGGGCGAGGTCGAGCAGAAGAATGGCGGCTGCCTGACTTGCCATACCAAGAGCGACGCCGGCACGATGCACAGGTCACCGGCGGTAACGCTTGGCTGCGTCGATTGCCACGGCGGCAACACCGCCGCCCGCAACGACCGCAACCTGAAGCCGGGCGATCCGGCGTATCGCAAGATCCTGGAGACGGCGCACGTCCTTCCGCGGTTTCCGAAGTCTTGGAACTGGCCGAGCTCCGCCAACCCGCAGCGCAGCTACACGCTCCTGAACAAGGAGGCGCCGGAGTACATCCGCTTCGTCAACCCGTCCGACTACCGCGCTGCGCGGGATGCCTGCGGGGCGTGCCACATCGACATCATCACCGCCTCCGAACGATCGCTCATGGCAACGGGTGCGATGCTGTGGGGCGGTGCCTCGTACAATAACGGCATCGTGCCTTATAAGAACTACCTGTTCGGCGAGGCCTATACCCAGCATGGCGAGCCGGCGAAGATCGTCTCGCCCGGCGAGCCGCACGGTACCGTCACGCCTGCCCAGAAGAGCCGCGGCGCGCTCGCCGAAATGTATCCTCTGCCGACCTGGCACGTCGTGCCGCCCGGCGACATCTTCCGCGTGTTCGAGCGCGGCGGGCGCAACATCTCCAGCCAGTTCGCCGAGATCGGCCTGCCCAACCCGAGCGGCAACATCCAGCGGCTCGAGGAGCCGGGTCGCCCCGACCTGAAGCAGTCGAACCGCGGCCCCGGCACCGGCCTGCGCGTGTCGATCCCGGTGCTCAACATCCACAAAACCCGGCTCAACGATCCCTTCATGTGGTTCATGGGTACCAACGATCAGCCGGGCGACTATCGCCAGTCGGGCTGCGCCGGATGCCATGTCGTCTACGCCAACGATCGCGAGCCGCGGCACAGCCTGACCTGGGCACCTTATGGCCGTGACGGCCAGACCGCGACCGTCGACCCGACCATCGCCGACAAGATGGAGACAGCCTCGGCGCACGGCAGCGGGCATGGCAAGGTCAAGGGCCTGGAAGAGACCGGCGGCGTCGCTCACCCGATCGGTGCGGTTAAGGAGAAGGGCCACCCGATCGAGCACGCCTTCACCCGCGCCATCCCGACCGCGCAGTGCATGAATTGCCACATGCACCAGCCGAACGTCTTCCTGAACTCGTACCTCGGCTACACGATGTGGGATTACGAGGCGGATGCGCCCTTGATGTGGCCGCAGAAGCAGAAGTACCCGACCGCCGCCGAAGTGCGCGAGACCAACGAGCGCAACCCGGAGGCCGCCGCGGCGCGCGGCAAGTGGGCCGACGTCGACTTCCTGCGCAAGGTCTATGACGACGTCAATCCGAAGGCCAAGGACACCCAGTTCGCCGATTATCACGGCCACGGCTGGAACTTCCGCGCCGTCTACAAGCGCGATCGCGACGGCAACCTGCTGGATGCCGCCGGCAAGATAGTCAGCCCCGAGGATCCGGAGAAGTTCGCGAAGGCCGGCTCGCCCGAGTTCGTGAAGCCGGGCGAGCAGAAGGGCAAGGCGGTCCACCTGATGGACATCCACGCCGAGAAGGGCCTGCAGTGCGCTGACTGCCACTTCTCACAAGACAGTCACGGCAACGGCCTGATCTACGGGGAGGTCGCCAACGCGGTCGAGATCGGCTGCAAGGATTGTCACGGCACCGCCGACGCCTATCCGACGCTGCTGACGTCCGGTCCGGCGGCACGGCCGCAGGGCACGAACCTGTCGCTCCTCCGCAACCCGGACGGCCAGCGCCGCTTCGAGTGGACGACGGATGCGAGCGGACGGCGGATCCTGATGCAGCGCTCGATCGTCGATCCGAAGCTCGAATGGCGTGTCCACCTGGTCAAGGACTCGGTCGATCGGTCCAGCCCCGACTTCAACGAGAAGTCGGCGCGCGCCAAGCTGATGGGCAAGGTCTCGGCCGACGGGACCGCAATGAACTGGGGCCCGGGCGTCGCCGCCGACAATCGCGCCCACAAGGACAGCGAGATCGCCTGCTTCACCTGCCACATGTCGTGGAACACGTCGTGCGGCGGCTGCCACCTGCCGATCGAGGCGAACTGGAAGACCACCGCGCACAAATATGATGGCGAGGAAACCCGCAACTTCGCCACCTACAACCCGCAGGTCGCGCGTGACGAGATGTTCCAGATTGGCCGTCACCAGACGACCAAGGGCAGCCAGATTGCGCCGGTACGCTCGACATCGGCGCTGGTCCTGTCGTCGACCAACATCAACCGCGAACGCATCTACGTGCAGCAGCCGCCGATCTCGTCGGCAGGCTTCTCCAGCCAGGCGTTCAACCCCGGCTTCCCGCACACCGTGCGTACCGCCGAGACCAAGACGTGCAGCGATTGCCACCTGTCGGCAGCGAACGACAACAATGCCGTGATGTCCCAGCTGCTGCTGCTCGGCACCAACTTCGTCAATTTCGTCGGGCTGAATGCCTGGACCGGGCTGGAGCATGGCCTCCAGGCGATCCGTGTAACGGAGTGGGACGAGCCGCAGACCGTGATCGGCTCTTACCTGCAGAAGTACGCCTTCCCAGATTACTACAAGGCGCATGTCGAGAAGAACGGCCGCGAGCTGATCGAGTGGCGCCGCGGTAAACCGTTCGCGAAGGGCCTGTCCGCCGACCCGGCTCCGCCCGAGGAGTTCGCCAACACCCACCAGGCGACGGGCGACGCGGTACGCTGCCTGCAACTGCGTGGCGAGTATATGTACGCGGCCGAGGGCAAGGCCGGCTTCCGCGTCTATGACGTGGCGTCGATCGCCAACAAGGGCTTCTCGGAACGGATCATCACCGCTCCATTCTCGCCGCTGGGTCAGGACACTCATGTCGCCAGCAGGAACGCGACGTGCATGGCGCTCGCGACTACCCAGCCGGTCAGCATGAAGCGCAACGACCTGATCCGCTCGGGCTACCCGGAGAACCAGGAACAGGCGCTGCATCCGGTTTATCGCTACGCTTTCGTCACCGACGCGGTCGAGGGGCTGATCGTGGTCGACATCGACACGATGGCGGACGGCGAGGCCCGCAACAACTTCCTGAAGCGCGCCCTGACCTGGAACGAGGGCGGCGTGCTCACCGGCGCGCGGCACATCACCCTGGCCGGGCACATCGCCTACGTCACGACCGATGCCGGACTGGTCGTGCTCGACCTCGATGATCCGCTCCACCCGAAGGCGACGGCAACGCTGCCACTGCGCGATGCCCGGGCGAGCGCCGTCCAGTTCCGCTACCTGTGGGTGACGACAGCGGATGGGCTCCAGCTGTTCGACGTGACCACGCTGACCCGGCCGCGGCCCATCCCGGAAGCGACTGTCCCCATGGCCAACGCCCGCCGCATCTATCTCGCGCGGACCTATGCCTATGTCGCCGCCAAGCAGGACGGTCTGGTGATCGTCAACGTCACCAATCCGGAACGGCCGAACATCTACCGCAAGGTGACGTTCGACGGACGGCTGAACGATGCCGAGGACGTGATCGTCGGCACGACCAACGCCTCGCTCTTCGCCTATGTTGCCGACGGCCGGAACGGCCTGAAGGTGATCCAGCTGACCAGCCCGGACAGCCAGCCGAACTTCTACGGCTTCTCGCCGGCGCCGATGCCGGAACTGATCGCCTGGGCGAGGACACAATCTCCGGCGCTCGCTTTGTCCAAGGGGCTGGATCGCGACCGCGCCGTGGACGAGACCGGCGGCCAGATCGCCGTCTTCGGTCGGCTTGGTGCGCGGCCCTTTACCCGGCCCGAGATGGAGCGCCTGTTCCTGTCGCCGCGCGGCGTGCCCTACCGAGTCGTCGACACGCCCAGCTTCGCCGACTGGGTGCCGGCCAACGCTGTCACTGCGGCGCGATAGCGAGCGGCGGGCGGCCGACTTCCGTGGCGAGACTGGACGGCAAGATCTGCATCGTTACCGGCGCGGCCCGCGGCATCGGCCGTGCGATCGCCGCTCGCTTCCATGAAGAGGGCGCAACCGTCATCCTGACCGACAAGGATAGCGACACGGGACGCACTGCTGCCGCCGAGATCGGCTGCCGGTTCGAGCGGCTCGAGGTGAGCCGCGAGGAGGATTGGGCGCGACTGGCCGGCATCGCTCCCGTTGCTGACGTCGTCGTCAACAATGCCGGCATCACCGGCTTCGAAAGCGGGATGGTGGCGCACGATCCAGAACACGCGACGCTGGAGGACTGGCGGGCGGTCCACCGCGTCAACCTCGATGGCACGTTCCTCGGCTGCCGCTACGCCATCAGCGCTATGAAGGCCCAAGGCACCGGTTCGATCATCAACATCTCATCGCGGTCTGGGCTGGTCGGTATTCCCCTCGCCGCTGCCTATGCATCGTCCAAGGCGGCCATCCGCAACCACAGCAAGACGGTCGCCTTATACTGCGCCCAGCAAGGCTGGAAGATCCGCTGCAATTCGATTCACCCTGCCGCCATTCTCACGCCAATGTGGGAACCGATGCTCGGCGCCGGACCAGATCGCGCGGCACGGATGCAGGCACTGGTCGCCGACACGCCCTTGAAGCGGTTCGGTTTGCCGGATGAGGTTGCCGCGATCGCGCTTACCCTGGCGTCGGACGAAGCGACCTACGTGACAGGGACCGAAATCACTATCGATGGCGGCCTACTCGCGGGATCGGCTGCCTCGCCGGGCTGACGGCATTCGCAACGGCAGGTTGGGCTCAGCAGCCCGGCCGTTCCTCGACCATGCTGCGCACCAGCGGCTGCATGCGCTCGTCATAACGGACGATCACGACGTGGGGGTCGGCGGTGTCGAAGTGGCTGACCAGGTTCTGGCCGTTCCAGTAATGGAGCGCATAGGCCGCGGGATCGGCGATGATCATCGGCCGGAGGTCGGCATGCTCCGGGTCGATCCGGGCGAGCGTCAGGGCAACCTGCGGCGCGGTCGAGGGACAGACGGCAAGCGGATAGCGCCCCCATGATGTTACGATGGTGCGGTGGATGTGGCCGCACAAGATGCCGGCAATCTGGTCGTGCCCGTCGAGCGCATCGCGCAGCCGCAGCACCCACGGCTCGTCGGGATGGGTCGTCATCCATTCGATACCGGTGTCGAACGGCGGGTGATGCATGACGATGATCGTCTTGCGGTCCGGCGCCGCCGCCAACGTCTCGCGCAACCAGCGGGCGCGGATCTCGCAGAACGCGCCGCCGTGCCGTCCCTCCTCCAGCGTATCCAGGATGACGAAACGGATCGGACCGGTCTCGACGACATACTGAACGAACCCGTCGACGGTCGGCACTTCCGGAAACACCTCCCGGAAGTTGTCACGCTCGTCGTGGTTGCCGAGGCACGGCCATACCGGAAACGGACAAGCCTCCAGCGCGATGCGCAGCCGGCGATAGGAGTCCAGATCGCCCCGATCGACGAGATCGCCGGTCGCAAGCAGCAGATCGGGCTGCGGATCGAGCTCGGACAGGCTGTGGAGAACCTGATCGAGCCGCTTGCGATTGAACTCGGCGACATTGTCCGGTTCGAAGCCGAGGTGGATGTCCGTTATCTGGGCAACCAGCATGGATCCGCGACACCCCTCTCGTTGCCCGTTCCGGTTCATTGTCGACCGGCCGGGATCGTGCAACCGCGCCACTCTATCGTATCGTCAGACCTCACCTGGGCTGTGATGCCGATCACAGCAGTACCGCACCTTCAAAAGTTCGCCGCCACCACCTGCCGCCGTCTGGTGTCGCGCCGCTTGCCCTTGTTGCGATCTTCCCGGATCGCCCAGGGGGTACCTCCCGTCGCGTGATAGTCGTGACACATCGCGCAGGCGGAGGGAACTTCCTTCCGGGCGTGCTCGCCACCGTGGCAGCTTCGACAGCTCTTGATGTCGGGCAGCAGCAGGTCGGCCGACTTGTCCGAGGTCTTCGCCGCATGGCAGCTGACGCACGTCTCGGTGTCGTGCGCGCTATGGTCGAACCAGCCCTTCTGCATGTAGCGATCGGGCAGCGTGACCGGAACGACGCCGAACGTTCCGGTGCCCGTCGCCGCCGGCTGGAGGACCTGGTGGCAATCGTAGCAGGCACCGCCGGGCGAGAAGACGGCCCGGATCGCCCGCTCCGCCCCGCCGGCACGGATGGCGGCGCCGGTGCGATAGTCGGCAGCGGTGCGATAGGCGGCAAAGTCACCAGGCCGCCGCCGCGCCATTCCGCCTAGGCTGATCGGGCGTTCGGGTTCGGTGGATCGATAGAAGGCCCGCAGGTCGGCCGCGACCGCTTCCGGCTTGCCGTGGCGCAGGGTGCGCACCGTGCCGCCGATGTGATCGAAGGCCAGGCTGTGGCACATGCTGCAATTCTGCTCCATGTCGATCGGGCGGAAGCGCGTGCCGCTGGGATCGGTGACGTGGCAGTTCTTGCAATCCAGCCCGGTGCCGAAGCCGTAATCGGCAGACAGCGTTTGGGCCATGCGGGCAACGCCGTTGGTCTTCGACAAGTGCAGCCGGTGCGGGAACTTGAGGCCGCTCTCCTCCATCGGCGTCGCCGCGAGTGACACCCGCTGGATGGTCGGCCGGGGCCCGCCCGGATTGGTGACGATCGCCGGCCGGAATTCGGGATGGTCGGTGCCGAAATCCCCGGCGTTCTGGAGCTTGGTATCCCGCAGCCGCGTGTCGAGCGCGCCGTGGCAGTCGCTGCAGAAACGCTGCGCCGTCACCGGCATCCGGGTCGCACCCTCATGCTCGGTATGGCAGCCGACGCACCCGCCTTCCGGCTTGTTGAAGGCGGCCGCGACGGCAAGCCTCAGCTTCGCCGCTCCCTCGGGCTGCGGCTTGGCAACCGCGATCCGACGCGGATCGGCGTGGTCGTGGACCTTGGCGTGACAGGCGACGCAAGCCTCGTCGCGGACCGATACGAACGGCTCGACGTGGCAGGCCTGGCAATTGCCCTCCAGATTGGCATGGGCCTGCGACAACTTGCCGCTCGACCACATTTCATCGGCATGGAAGCCCGCGGGGCGGATCCGCTCCGGATCGACCGCCGCGGCGCGGACCTGCGCAAGGTTGGCGGGACGATGGGCATAGAAGGTCCAGACCGGCCAAGCGAGCGCGGCCAGCAGCACCATCAGCGCGAACGCCCAGGCGCTCGCCCGCTTGCCCGGCGCCACGCCGGCGAGCGAGAAGATGCGGTTCTCGTCCTTCGTCTCCGACGAATCCGACAGCGCCTCGACTCGTTCGATCGAAATCGCGACATCGCCGGGCGCCTCGGCGGCCGAGATGGCCAGCATGTGGCTGCCGATGCGGACCGAGGCACCTTTGGCGACATCGATCTGGGCGCGCTCGGTCGAGCGTCCGTCGACGTCGATCGGCAGGTTGGCGGTCGAGGCGATCTCGACCATGCCGCCGCCACGCTGGCAAATCACGGCGTGATGCAGCGTCGCGGCCAGATCGGCGAGGTGGATGTCGCAATCGGGATTGCGGCCGACGGTGATTTCCGGCTGGACGAGGGTGCGGGTGCGCACGATCTCACGCCCATCGGCGCTGCGGGATACCTGGCGGAGAACGAAGCTCACGTCGCCGTTACCAGTAGAAGAAGACGCTGACGACGTGCGCGGACAGCGCAGCGATCAGCGCGAAGGTGAGCGGCACGTGGACGTAGAGCCACACTTCCAGGAGTGCCTTGATCTGGAGGTGACGGCGGATCCGCGCGAGCGCCGCCTGCTTGCGTTCGAGGAGAACATCGATCTTTTCGAGCGGATCGTTGCCGATGGACGGCTTGTGACCGGTCGAGCGGCGGATCAAGGCCTGCGCCGCGCGCGTGCCGCAGCGGGGGTAACGGCGGGTCAGCCGGGCGATCACGCCGCCGGCAAAGGGATCGTCCTCCAGGCTCATCCGCACGATCTCGGCATGCTGCTGGTCGAGCGGCTGGGCGGCATCGTGCAACTGGCGATCGACCAGACGCAGGTTGTCGAGCATTTGCGCCTGCGTCGTCTCGCCGCGATTGTCGCTGAGCACGCGCGGCAACGTCGCATAGGCCGATATGCCGAAGATGCCGGACACGATGACTAGGATCATGAGAGCATAGGCCAGTGTGTGGATGTTCCAGCCGAACTGAAAGCCGGTATGCAGCGTGCCGATCACGATCAGCGACAGGCCAAGATAGACGTGGGCCGAGGTCCACGCCTTGAGCGACCAGCGGCCGCTCGTCATGTTGCGCTTGCGCACGCCGAGCATGGTCAGCCACAGGATCAGGAGCACGCCGATCGTGCCCAGCGTGTAGCCGTACCAGGTGCCGCCGTTCGGCCGCGGCTCGACCGGCGCGATCAGGTAGACGACCAGCACCGCCAACGAGACCAGCAGTGCGATCTTCAGCCAGCGGAACCGGGCATAGCGGAGGAAGCCCTCGTGCTGCCCACCCGTCCGCCCCGACGGGATCACGCTACGGCTCGCCATTTCAGCGCTCCTGCGACTCGAGACGCGACACGGACAGCAATTGTTCGGGCGCGACGCGGATCGCGGCTCCCGTGGGACAGGCCCGGACGCAGGCCGGACCACCCTCGATCCCGGCGCACATGTCGCACTTGATCGCCTGTTTGGGCTTCTCGACGCCCGCTTTGGCATGCTTGTACGACCAGGATTTGCTGGGCTCTCCCGGCCCCGGGCCGCGGCCGAACAGCATCCAGCTGAGCAAGCCAGGCTTCTTCGGCGGCACGCTCTCCATCCGGATCACGCCGTAAGGGCAGTTGCGCTGACAATTGCCGCAGCCGATGCAGCTGTCGTCAATGAATACCTCGCCGTCGGCGCCACGGTGGATGGCATTGGGCGGGCAGTCCGCCATGCAGTGGGGATGCTCGCAGTGGCGGCACGACGTCGGCACGTGGAGGTGGGCATAGGTGCGACCGGCCTCGCGATCGAGCCGCGACAGACCCTCGTGGCTGTCCGCGCAGGCCTTCTCGCAATTGTCGCAGCCGACGCACAGATTCTCGTCGATCAGCAACACGTCCGTCGCCTCGCCGACGCCGTTGTCGACCAGGAAGTTGGCGATCGAGGAGTACATCTCGACGACGCCGGAGAAGCTGTCCTTCTTCGCCTCGACGAAGGCGTTCAGGTCCTGCCGCGCGGCCATGTCGCGCTTGGCCTTGTCGAGCAGTTCGGGTTTGCGCGCGAGCAGCTGGCGGAACGCCTCGCCATCCAGCTTGATGACTTCGGACTTGATCGCCGCGCGGACCGTCGCCGTGCGGCGGCCGCCATCGATCAACGCCATCTCGCCGACATAAGAGCCGGCCGGCAGGTAGGAGAGGAACACCGGTTTCCCGCCGATCGCCTTTTCGACCACCATCGATCCTGTGCGGATGACGTAGATGTCGAAACCTTCCTCACCCTCCTTGATGATCGTCTCGCCGGCGCGGACGTTGCGGATCTCCGCCGTCGCGCTGACATCGGCGAGGTCGGACGAGGTCAGGCCGGACCCGAACATCTGCAGCAGCTGCCGCTCGACCGAGATGCGTGTCACCGCGCGCTTGGCGGCAGGCACGGATGCCATCAGCTTGAGCGCCGCGGTGCGCGAGACCTCCACCAGGATCGCGTCGCTCGCCGCGCGGATCGTGGCGCCGCGGCGGCGTCCGGAGATCAGGCCGACTTCGCCGAAGATGGATCCCGTGGCGATGGGCACCGTCCTACCCTCGCCGATGTCGACGAGCACCGAACCCGATGCGATCCCGAACAGCGACGATCCGGGATCGTTGCGCTCGAACACCGTTTCGCCAGCGCGGTACAGCCGAACATCGGAATCGAGCATGAACTCGCGCATCTGGAGCGGGGAGAGATCGTTCAGGATGGTGACGCTCGACCGCAGCATTTCGAGCCACTCGTCGACCGATCGGCCGAACGGCAGATCCTTGAACTTTTCCTCCAGGATCGGTTCGTCGGCCGGCTTTAGGGCGCGGTTGCCGTTGATGAACTCGACGACGTCATAGCCCTGGTTCATGCAGTGCTTGATCAGCGGATAGCCCGCGAGCGCGCCGATGACGAAGATCCCCGGCTTGGTCGATTCGAACGTCGGCGAGAGCTTCGGAAACGCCTCTCGGTCGGCACTCGTGAACTCGATGCCGCTCGCCTCGACGAACTTGCGCGGCGGGGCCGACCCCATCCGGGCGATGATGCGATCGCACGGAATGCGGAGCGCGCCGTCACGGGTGTCCAGCGTCACGAAGCTGGGCTCGACGCGGTTGGGCGAGCATTCCGGGATGATCGTGATACGCCGCTCGCTCTCCGCCGCCATCAATGCCTTGACGTTGGCATCCTTGGCCCGGGCGAAATCGGCGGTGCGGTTGATGATCGTGACAACGTTGCGCTGTTCGGGATCGGCGGCGAGGCCGAGCGCATTCTCGATCCCCGCATCGCCCGCTCCGATGACGGTGATATGCTCGTCGACATACTCGCCAGGATCGTCGAGCTGGTACTGGATGTGCGGCAAGTCGCCGCCCGGCACGGCCAACCTGTTGGGGTTACCCTGCGTGCCGATCGCCAGGATGATCGTTTCGGCGCGGATGCTGGAACCGTCGGTCAGCGCCAACGTGAAATCGCCCGCCTCGCCGCTGATCGCCTTGACCTCGGATCGGTAGCGGACGTTCACCTTGTTGGCGGAGGTCTGCTCGTCCCACGTGCCGAGCACCTTCTCGCGCTTGCCGGCATCGAAATCGAGATCGGACCGAAGCACCAGCTGGCTGGGCGTGGCCATGACGTGCTTGCCCTTCTGATACTTGTAGATCGTATCCGAAAGGTGATCCGTCTTTTCCAGCAGAACGTGCGACAGCCCAAGTTGCGCCGCGCGCGACGCGGCGCTTAGGCCCGCCGGCCCGGAGCCGACTACGGCTATCCGGTAAGCATCTGCCACCTGTTTCCCCCACCCTGCACGGCCGCGCGCACGCGTCCCGTGTAGCATTCCCGTAGCGATTATTTTGCGTGCCCCATCGACACTCTACCATCTTGTTCGGTGACCGCTAGACTGGAAGTCGAGCTTTTGTGACCGGAGGCACACTACCGCATGCCAGAACCCGACGCCCGTCCCGCCACCGGCCGGCCCGCCGCACCCGGCTTCGGCCGGATCGCCCTGATCGTGGCCGCGGTGGTCGCGCTCTTGGCGGTCGGCCTGGCGGTGTGGCGCAGCCGGCAGGAAGCAGCACCCACGCCGGTCGCTGCAGCGGCCGAGACGCCGGTCGCCGACGTCGCCAGCGCGATCGGCAAGCTCGAGGCCCGACTGAAGGCTAGCCCGAACGACGCCCAAGGCTGGCGCATGCTCGGCTGGTCCTATTACCAGACGGAGCGCTTCGCCGACGCGGTCGCCGCGTATCGGCGTGCGACCGTGATCGAGCCGGCCAATGCCGAAGGCTGGTCGGCGCTGGGCGAGGCGGTCGCACTCGCCGGCAAGGGCGACATTCCCGCAGAATCCGCCGCGGCGTTCCGCAAGGCGCTGGCGATCGATCCGAAGGATGCCCGCGCCCGGTACTTCCTTGCCGTCGAAAAGGATCTCTCCGGCGACCACAAGGGCGCAATCGATGGCTGGATCGCGCTCCTGAAGGACACGCCGGCCGGCGCCCCGTGGGAGGACAATGTCCGCCAGACGATCGCGCAGGCGGCCGCCAAGAACAAGATCGACGTTGCCGGCCGGGTCCCACCTCCGACTCAGGTGGCCGCCGCGCCGCCCACAACTTCGGTAGCCACGGACGCGATACCCGGCCCGACGCGCGAACAGATGGCTGCCGCCTCGTCGCTCCCGCCGGGGCAGCAGGAGGCGATGGTGCGCAGCATGGTCGAGGGTCTCGCGGCGCGGCTCAAGTCCAATCCCAAGGACGGTGACGGCTGGATCCGGTTGATGCGGGCGCGGCTGGTGCTGGGTGAGCAGCAGGCGGCGACGCAGGCTTACCGCGACGCCGTGGCGGCCAATCCCGGCGAGCAGAGCCGGATCGCCGAGGCGGCACGCACGCTCGGGGTACCGGGCGTCTGATCCGGCTGCTGTCGATTGCGGGGACGCGGCCGGAGGCGATCAAACTCGCCCCGCTGGCGCTCGCCGCGGCGCGACGCCCCGGCATCGATCACCTCCTCGTTGCGAGCGGGCAGCACGACCGGCTGTTCCGTCAGGTGGTGGCCGCCTTCGGCGTGGAGGTCGCGCGCAACCTTGGTCTGGGTCGGCCGGGCCAGTCGATCGAGATGCTGCGCGACCGCGTCGCCGCCGCTGTCACAGGGCTGATCGGCGAACTGCAGCCCGACATGCTGCTGGTGCAGGGCGACACTACCACCGCCTGGGCGGCCGCGCTGGCGGCGCACGCCGCCGGCGTGCCGGTCGGGCATGTCGAGGCGGGGTTGCGATCGCACGATCCGGATCTTCCCTGGCCTGAAGAGCGCAACCGCGTCGAGATCGATGCGGTGGCGACACTGCTCTTCGCACCCACCGAACGTTCCCGGGATAACCTCGCCGCCGAACACGCCGTCACGGGCCGGGTCAGCGTCACCGGCAACAGCGGCATCGATGCATTGCTGTGGATGCACGCGCGGACCGACACGTTGCCGACCGAGGGCGAGCGGCTGATCGTCGTGACGTGCCACCGGCGGGAGAATATCGGCGAGCCGATGGCCCGCATCGCCGGCGCGCTCGCGGCACTGGCCGAGCGACCCGACGTCCGCATCGTCCTGCCCCTGCACGACAACCCAGCGGTGCGAGCCAGCCTGGTCCAGGCCCTGGCGGGCATCCCCGGCATCGCCCTGATCGAGCCCCTGCCCTATCCCGAGATGGTCGCGCTGATCGCCCGCGCCCATCTCGTCCTCAGCGACTCGGGTGGGTTGCAGGAAGAGGCGCCGGCGCTCGGCGTGCCTTTACTGGTTCTGCGGGACAATACCGAGCGTCCGGAGGCTCTCGGCACCGGCAACATCGCTCTGGTCGGCACGGATCCGGCGCGGATTCTGGCTACGGTGAACCGGCTGCTCGACGATCCGACCGCGCATGCCGCAATGGCGCAACCGAGTTTTCCGTTCGGGGATGGCCGCGCCTGCGAGCTTATGCTCGACGAGATCGAAGTCTGGGCTGCCGCGCGCTGAACATCGCCAAGTCGAGCCCGCCGGCCTTGCTTTCGCCACCCCTCGCGCCCAAAAGCCGCCGGCGAAAGGACCTATTCGATCATGGCGATGAACTGGGCGCCCGATAGTTGGCGGAACCACGAGGCACGGCAGTTGCCCGAATATACCGACGCGGCGGCGCTCGCCGCGGCGGAGGCGGAACTCGGCCACTATCCGCCGCTTGTCTTTGCCGGTGAGGCACGCGCGCTGACTGCCGATCTGGCGGAAGTGGCGGCCGGCCGCGCCTTCCTGCTCCAGGGCGGCGACTGCGCGGAGAGCTTCGCCGAGTTCCATCCGAACAACATCCGCGACACGTTCCGCGTCATCCTGCAGATGGCGGTCGTCCTGACCTACGCGTCGAAGCTGCCGATCGTGAAGGTCGGCCGCATGGCGGGGCAGTTCGCCAAGCCGCGCTCGGCCGGCACCGAGGAGCAAGGCGGCGTGTCTCTGCCTAGCTACCGCGGCGACATCGTCAACGACATCGCGTTCGAGCCGACATCCCGCGCGCCCGACCCGCAGCGGCTGATCAAGGCGTACAATCAGTCCGCTGCGACGCTGAACCTGCTGCGTGCGTTCGCGCAGGGCGGCTATGCCAATCTCCACCAGGTCCATGCCTGGACGCTCGACTTCATGGGCCGCAGCCCGTGGGCCGCGCAATATCAGGCGCTGGCTGACCGGATCGGCGAGGCGCTCGACTTCATGAAGGCCTGCGGCATCAACCCGCAGACCGTGCCGCAGCTGAACGGAACCAGCTTCTACACCAGCCACGAGGCCCTGCTCCTCCAGTACGAGCAGGCGCTTACCCGGCAGGATAGCCTGACTGGCGGCTGGTACGATACCTCCGCGCACATGCTTTGGATCGGTGATCGCACCCGCTTCGAGGGATCGGCGCATGTCGAGTTCCTGCGCGGCGTCGGCAACCCGGTCGGCCTGAAGTGCGGGCCGAGCCTGGAGCCCGATGCGCTGCTGCGCATGCTCGACACGATCGATCCGGCTCGCGAGCCGGGCCGCGTTACGCTCATCACCCGCTACGGCTATGACAAGATCGAGAAGCACCTGCCGAGCCTCGTCCGCGCGGTGAAGCGCGAGGGGCGTCAGGTCGTCTGGTCGTGCGATCCGATGCACGGCAACGTCGTCAAGGCCGCCAACGGCTACAAGACGCGGCCGTTCGAGCGGATCCTGGCGGAGGTGCGCGGCTTCTTCGCCGTCCACCGGGCCGAGGGTACGCACGGCGGCGGCATCCATGCCGAGATGACCGGCCAGAACGTAACCGAATGCACCGGCGGCGCCATCGACGTCACCGAGCAGAGCCTGGCGGATCGCTACCACACGCACTGCGACCCGCGTCTCAACGCCGGCCAGAGCCTGGAACTGGCATTCCTGCTGGCGGAGATGCTCAACCAGGAGATGCGCGAACGGGAGCGCCGCGCCGCCTGAGCTATCGTACAGGATCCGGCAGGCTTTTCGGCCTCGCCCGGGTCCGGATCGAAGTTGCCGGGCGATAGGGGCGGACAGCGGCTTGACTTGGCTGCGCCGCCCCCATAAACGCCCGGCCTCCCACCGCGGCCCCTTCGTCTAGCGGTCTAGGACGTCGCCCTCTCACGGCGAAAACACGGGTTCGAGTCCCGTAGGGGTCACCAGCTTCTCAGCCTTCGTGCCGGCGGAAGCAGATGCGGCAGCGGAACGCCGGGCTGCGCGATAGACGGTTCTCCGCACGTGCAAAGCCGACTACATCCATCGCAACGCCGCCGCGCTCCGCGGTCGGCCGGAGTGGTTGATGATGCGGGTCGTGCGCGGGATCTGGCGGGTGATGGTCGGCGTCAAGGACGCCTTGGTGCTTCTCCTGCTGTTGCTGTTCTTTGGCGGACTGTTCGCCGCGCTCAGCGCCTCGCCCAATCCGAAGGTGGCGGACAGCGGCGCGCTGCTGCTCGATCTGACCGGGTCGATCGTGGAGCAGCCGAGCCAGTCCGATGCCCTCGCTCTCCTGTCCCGCGGCGCACCGGCCGCACGCGAGTTCCGGCTGCGCGACATCGTCCGGTCGCTCAACACCGCCGCCAACGACAGCAAGGTCAAGGCGGTGGTGCTCGATCTCAGTGCCTTCGTCGGCGGCGGTCAGGCGACCATCGCTGCGGCGGGCGACGCGGTCGATCGCGTCCGACGCGCCGGCAAGCCGGTGCTGGCTTATGCGGTCGGCTACACCGACGACAGCTATCAGCTTGCCGCGCACGCCAGCGAAGTGTGGCTTGATCCGATGGGCGCTGTCCTGATCACCGGGCCGGGCCGATCGAACCTCTATTATAAGGGCCTGCTCGATCGTCTCGGCGTGACGCCAAAGGTCTACCGGGTCGGCGAGTTCAAGTCCGCTGTCGAGCCATATACCCGCACCGACATGTCGCCGGAGGCGCGCGCCGCCAACCAGCTCGTCGGCGACGCGCTGTGGAGCGGATGGCAGCAGGAGGTCGCCCGCGCCCGACCCAAGGCACAGATCGTCAACTATGTGAGGGCACCGCAAGCGCTGATGAACGCCGCCCGCGGCGACATGGCGCAGGCTGCTCAAGGCGCTGGCCTGATCGACCGCGTCGGCGACAGGATCGCCTTCGGTCGCCGTATCGCCCAGCTTGCCGGGCAAGGCGACAGCAAGTCGCCCGGTGACTTCAGCGCCATCCCCCTCTCCCGCTATGTCGCCGCTCATCCAGAGCGGACCGGCGGCGATGCGATCGGCGTCCTGACGGTCGCCGGCAACATCGTCGACGGCCGCGCCGCATCGGGCACCGCGGGCGGCGATACGATCGCCCGCCTGCTGCTCGATGCCCTTGATCAGAAGAAGCTCAAGGCCCTCGTCGTCCGCATCGATTCGCCGGGCGGATCGGCCACCGCTTCGGAACGCATCCGCACCGCGATCCTGGAAGCGCGCCGGCGCGGGCTGCCGGTCGTGGTGTCGATGGGCACCGTTGCGGCGTCGGGCGGCTATTGGGTGGCGACCGCGGGCGATACGATCCTAGCGGAGCCGTCGACGATCACCGGATCGATCGGCGTGTTCGGCATCCTGCCGACCTTCCAGGGTTCGCTCGCCAAGCTCGGTCTTACCGCCGATGGCATCAAGACCACGCCGTTGTCCGGCCAGCCCGATCTGCTCCGCGGCACGACGCCCGAGTTCGACGCCCTCATCCAGACCAGCATCAACAGCGTCTACGGCCGCTTCACCGGGCTCGTCGCAAAGTCGCGGCACCTGTCCGTCGCACGGGTCGACCAGATCGGTCAGGGCCGGGTATGGGACGGCGGCACGGCGCAGCGTATCGGTCTGGTCGACGGCTTCGGCGGCCTCGACGCAGCGATCGCGGAGGCGGCCAGGCGGGCGAAGCTCGACCCGGCGAAGGTCCACCCGGTGTTCATCGAGAAGCAGCCGAGCTTTGCCGAACGGATGATCGACAGCTTCACGCGCGATCGTGGCGGCGATGCGGAAACGTCGCTTGCCGTCGACGCCTTCAGCCAGGTCGCTCACCGCCCGCAATACCTGCTGGCGAATGCCCTGGCGGATGCGCGGATGCTGGCCGAGGGTCCCGCGGTCCAGGTTCGCTGCCTGGAGTGCCCCGTCCGCGCCACGCCGCAGGCGGTCGATACCGGATTGGCCAAGCTGCTGCTGGAGCGGCTGGTCGGGCGGTGAGCGACCTCTCGATTCGTGCCCCCCGGCCGGACGATGCGGAGGCGATCGCCGCCATCTATGCACCCTATGTACGCGACACGACGATCAGCTTCGAGGTTGATCCACCCGCTGTCGCGACGATGCGCGAACGGATTGCGGCGATCGTCGAGCGTTACCCGTACCTCGTCGCCAAGCGGGATGGCGTGGTCGTCGGCTATGCCTATGCCGGCCCGTTCCGAAGCCGCGCCGCGTATCGCTGGACCGTCGAGACCACCGTCTACGTCGATCGCGCGCTCGGCGGCCAAGGCATCGGACGGGCGCTCTACCAAACGCTGCTCGACCGTCTGACGGCGCTCGGCTTCGTCTCGGCGATCGGCATCATCGCCCTGCCGAACACCGGCAGCGTCGGGCTCCACGAAAGGCTCGGCTTCACCCAGGTCGGGACGGAAAAGGGCGTCGGCTACAAGTTCGGCGGCTGGCACGATGTCGGGGTATGGCAGCGCGACCTCGCCCCGCGACAGGATCGACCGCGGGAGCCCCGCCACCCCATGTGAAGCCGATCGTTCGCCCTCAGCCAAGACGGCGGCGACGTTACCCTGCACGGCAGAGCGAACAAGCGGGAGTATCGAGACATGGACATGCGCACCCTGGGAGCGACCGGGATCCGAGTGACCCCGCTCTGCCTCGGCACGATGATGTTCGGGGCGATTGGCAATCCCGACCATGAAGATTGTGTCCGCATCATCCGCCGCGCGATCGACGCGGGCATCAACTTCATCGACACCGCCGACGTCTATTCGCGCGGCGAATCCGAGGAGATCGTCGGCAAGGCGATCCGCGGCCGGCGCGACGACCTCGTCATCGCCACCAAGTTCTTCAACCCGATGGGCGACGATCCGAACATGCGTGGCGGATCACGCCGCTGGATCGTGCGCGCGGTGGAGGACAGCCTGCGCCGCCTCGGCACCGACTATATAGATCTCTACCAGATGCACCGCTTCGATGTGACGACGGACATCGACGAGGTGCTGTTCACGCTGACCGAGCTCGTCCGACAGGGCAAGATCCGGACGTTCGGCAGCTCCATGTTCCCGGCCGACAGGATCGTCGAGGCGCAGTGGGCGGCGGAGAAGACCGGGAGCCTGCGCTTCCGCTGCGAGCAGCCCTGGTACTCGATCTTCGCCCGCGACATCGAGCGGTTCGTACTGCCCGCCTGCCGGCGCTACGGCATGGGCGTCATCACCTGGAGCCCGCTCGACGGCGGATACCTGACCGGCCGCTATCGCCGGCCGGAGGACCTGCCGCAGGACGGCCGCATCGCCAACTTCTCCCGCCGGATCCGCGGTTCGTTCGATCCGCACGAGGCGATGATCGCGCGCAAGCTGGAGATCATCGGCGAACTGGTTCCGTTGGCCGAGGATGCAGGCATGACCATCGCCCAGATGGCGGTCGCGTTCACCATCGAGCATCCGGGCGTCACCGCCTCGATCATCGGGCCACGGACGATGGAGCAGCTCGAAGGCCTGCTCGGCGCAGGCGACCTCAAGCTCTCGACGGAGATGCTCGATCGGATCGATGCTTTGGTGCCGCCGGGAACGTCACTGAACCCGATTGCCGACCTGCCCTCCGGGACAGCTAGAACGGCGATCCGGCGGGGCTGACCTCAGCCGAGCGTGCCGGAGCGGATCCAGATCCGCGTCGCGCGGGTACGGACAAGGTCGCAGCCGCAATGGCGACAGGTCGAGCGCAGGATATCGCCGCGCTTGGCGGCGAGCGTGCCGCGGGCGCGATGGCGCCCGCTGTCGCATCCGGCGGGGGGCGTGAAATGCTGCATCGATCGGCCTCCTTTTGGAAGCGCCGCTTTCGCCGCCGCAGCTTGCCGGCGAATTGCAGCTTTTTTGCAGAGCAACAGCGTGGTTCAATCCGCCGGCGAAAGCCTCTAGACCGCCTCGCGGTAGGTCGGGGGCACTAAGCGGCATGGAGCAGGATTGGCGGAGCGCGCCGCGGCCGTTTGCTGCCTTCCTCGCCGCACCGGCTTTGTGGCTGACCACCTTCTTCGTCATGCCGTTGGCGATCGTATGGTTCTACAGCTTCGGCGAGACGGCCGGGCTGACCGGGATTACCGTGACCGGCACGATGGGCAACTATGCCCGCGCGGTGGATCCGCTCTACTTGAAGGTGCTGGTGACCTCGGCAGGGATTGCCGCGTTGACGACGCTAATCTGCCTCGTCGTCGGCTTCCCGGTCGCGCTCGCCATCGCCTTTGCGCCGCCGCGTGCCAAGGCATGGCTGCTGATGCTGGTCATGCTGCCGTTCTGGACGAACCTGCTGATTCGCACTTACGCGTTGATGGCGATCCTGCGTAGCGAAGGTGCGGTAAACGCCGCACTGGGCTGGATCGGGCTCGGGCCCCTGCCCCTCCTCCACAATCAGTTCGCGGTCGTACTGGGGCTGGTCTACGTCAACCTGCCCTTCCTGATCCTGCCGGTCTACGCCGCACTCGACCGGCTCGACCGATCGCTCATCGAGGCCAGCCTCGATCTCGGCGCCTCGCAGCTGCGCACGATGCGGGAGATCGTCGTACCGCTGGCGCTGCCCGGCATCCTCACCGGCCTGCTCATCACCTTCATCCCCGCGCTCGGATCGTACCTGACGCCGGATCTGCTCGGAGGTCCGGACAGCCAGATGATCGCCAACGTCATCGAACGGCAGTTCAAGCGCGCCAATGACTGGCCGTTCGGCGCCGCTCTGTCGTTCCTGCTGATGTACCTGACCTTTGTCGCCGTCGCCGGCCAGGCGGTGCTCGCCCGCCGACGCAGGGCGACCGTATGAAGGCGGGGCCACTCGACTATCTGCGGCGCTGGTCGGTCAGACTGTGGCTCGGTGTGACCCTCATGTTCCTCTACGCGCCGCTCGCTTTCCTCATCGCGTTCAGCTTCAACGAGAGCCGCCGCAACCTGCGCTGGACCGGCTTCACGCTCGACTGGTACCGGCGCGTCTTCGCCGACGACGAGCTGCTCTCCGCCTTCGCCAACTCGCTGACGCTCGCCGCGGTTTCCACCCTCGTCAGCGTGATGCTAGGTGCGCTGGTGGCAGTGGCGCTGTGGCGCTTTCGCTTCCCTATCAAGCCGGCCTTCGAGGGTGTCTTGGCGATGCCGATCGTCGTGCCGGAAATCTGCATGGGCGTGGCGATGATGGTCTTCTTCTCGCGTGTCCTGCCCTGGCCGGCGGATCTCCCCTGGCCACTCGATCTCGGCGCGATCACCGTCGCGCACGTCACCTTCAGCTTTCCGTTCGTGGCGGTGATCGTCCGCGCCCGGCTCGCCTCCTTCAACTGGGAGCTCGAAGAGGCGGCGCGCGATCTCGGCGCTGGCGAGGGGCGAATCTTCCGCGACATCCTCGTGCCCCATATGGCGCCGGCCCTGATCGCCGGCGCGCTGCTTGCCTTCACGCTCAGCCTGGACGATTTCGTCATCACCTTCTTCACCTCGGGGCCGGACACGGTCACCTTCCCGGTCAAGGTCTACGCGATGGTCCGCTTCTCGGTAACGCCGGAGGTCAACGCCGCCTCGACCCTGCTGGTGGCGCTCACCGTCATCCTGACCGCGATCGGGCTGCGGCTCCAGGCACCGCGCCGATGACCGCCACTCCGCTGGTCCGCATCGAAGGCCTCAGCCGCCGCTTCGGCAACGCGATTGCAGTCGACAACGTGACGCTCAACATCGTCGAGGGCGAGTTCTTCGCGCTGCTGGGGCCATCCGGCTGCGGCAAGACGACGTTGCTGCGGATGATCGCCGGCCTCGAAGTCCCGAGCGCCGGCCGCATCTTGATCGACGGCGCAGACATGACCGATGTGCCCGCCAACCGCCGCCCGGTGAACATGGTGTTCCAGTCCTATGCCGTGTTCCCGCACATGAACGTGGCGCGCAACATCGGTTACGGGCTGGAGATCGCCGGGGTAGCGCGCGGCGAGCGAGCAGCGCGCGTCGAGGAGGCGATCGCCCTGGTGCGGCTGGACGGACTTGGTGCGCGGATGCCGGACCAGCTTTCCGGCGGCCAGCGGCAGCGGGTCGCGCTCGCCCGCGCACTGGTCCTGCGGCCACGCCTGTTGCTGCTCGACGAACCGCTCGCGGCACTCGACGCCAAACTGCGCGAGGAAATGCGCGTCGAGCTGGCAGCAATCCAGCGGCGGGTCGGCGTCACCTTCGTAATGGTGACGCACGATCAGGACGAGGCGCTCGCGCTGGCGACACGCTGCGCGCTGATGGACGCCGGCCGCTTGGTCCAGGTCGGTACTCCTGCCGACCTGTACGAGCGCCCCGCCAACCGCTTCGCCGCGGGCTTCATCGGCAGCGTCAACCTTTTCGAAGCGCGGGTGGAACATGGCAACGGCGTCGACTGTCCGGCACTCGGAGGCTCGATACGCTGCGGATCGCCAGCGACAACCAACCCCGGTGCGGCGATCTGGCTCGCCATCCGACCGGAGAAGGTAATGGTGGCCGAGAGTGGTGAAGGCCTGCCCGGCATTGTCCGCCGGGTTGTTTATCAGGGAAGCACGACGCTCTACGAGGTAACCCTGGCGAGCGGAGCGGAGATGCGGGTGGCACGACAAGAGCACGGATCCGAAAGACCGCTGATGGAGGGCATGGCCGTTCACCTGAGCTGGAGCCCGCGTGCCGTGGCGGTGCTGACCGCATGAGCGCCCGCCCCGTCCTCGGGGTCACCGCCGACGCCCGCACCCTCGGTGACGAGCCGGCGCAGGTCCTGATCGATCGCTACATGGAGGCAGCGGTCCGCCACGCCGATGCGGCCGCGCTGATCGTGCCGGCCCGCCCGGACCTGATGAGCGCGCGTGAGGTCGCCGCCCGCCTCGACGGACTGCTGCTGACCGGCAGTCCATCCAATGTCGAGCCGCGCCGCTACGGCCAGCCCGACGTAGCGGGCAACGGCCCCTTCGATCCTGGCCGCGACGCGATGACGCTCGCGCTGATCGAGGAGATGATCGCGCTCGGCCGGCCGGTGTTCGGCATCTGCCGCGGCTTTCAGGAGATGAACGTAGCATTCGGCGGCACGCTCGCCCGCAACCTCGGTGACGACGGGCGGCCGCTCCGCCATCACGCCGCACGCGGCCTGCCGATCGACGACGTGTTCGACCATATCCACGATGTCGACCTTGCCGCAGGCGGCGTGCTGGCGAACGGCCTCGGCCGCGAAACCCTCCGCGTGCGGTCCGTGCACTTTCAGGGCGTCGACCAGCTCGGCTCCGGCCTCAAGGTGGAGGCGACCGCGCCGGACGGCGTGATCGAGGCGGTCTCAGCCGAGGTCAACGGCGCGCAGTTGCTCGGCGTGCAATGGCATCCCGAGTGGCAGGCCGATGCCGATGCGGCGTCGCGCGGCTTCTTCGGGCTGTTCGGGCGTGCCCTCCGCGGCGAGCGGATCGGCGGCGCGTGAGCCCTCATGGTATTCGATCCACGCGGCGAGGCTTCCTCGGCAGCGGGGTGGCTGCAGTCGGCCTGACGCTCACCGGCTGCGGCGCCAAGGGTCCGTCAATCAACTTCTACAATTGGGACACCTATGTCGGCGCGACGACGCTCGCCGACTTCGCCGCGGCCACCGGCGTCACGGTCAAGACGAGCTTCTTCGCCAACAATGACGAGCTGTTCGCGAAGCTGCGCGGCGGCAATCCGGGCTACGACCTCATCGTTCCCTCGAACGATTTCGTCGAGAGGATGATCGCGGCCGACATGCTGCTGCCGCTCGACCATGCGAAGATCCCGAACCTGGCCAACGTCGCGCCGGAGTTCCGCGATGAGACGTTCGATCCGGGCCGGCGATATTCGATGCCCTATACCTGGCTCGTCACCGGCATCGGCTATCGCAAGTCCAAGGTTTCCGGCGTGCCGGACGGCTGGAAGTGGGTGTTCGATTCGGATCGCTACAAGGGCCGGATCGCGCTCCTGTCCGAAGCCGGGGATCTGTGCCGGCTGGCCTTGCTCTATCTCGGACTGCCGATGGACAGCCGCGATCCCGCCGCAATTGGGCGGGTCCGTGATCTGCTGATCCGGCAGAAGCCGAACATAGCCGCCTTTCACGACGACAATGGGCAGGATCTGCTGCTCGCGGGCGACGTCGATCTGGTCGTCGAGTATAATGGCGACATCGCGCAGGCGATGCGTGAGGATCCCGACATCGGCTTCGTCGTGCCGCGCGAAGGCAGCCAGATCTCGTCCGACAATCTCTGCGTACCGAAGGGCGCGCCGAACCCTAAGGCGGCGATGCGCTTCGTCAATTACCTGCTCGACGCGAAAGCCGGCGCGGAGATCGCGCGGACGATCCGCTATCCCACGCCCAACGCGGCGGCGAAGGCACGTACGCCCGCCGACTATCGCGAAAGCCCGGTCGTGTTCCCACCGGCCGACGTGCTCGCCCGCTGCGCCTACGCCACCTATACCGGTGAGGCGATGGCGCGGCTGTACGAGGAGACGCTGACCCGGATCCGGGCAGCGTGATCGCGCGGATCAGTCGCCGGTCAGGATCCGGTCGACCAGCTGCTTCACCGTCGGCACGAAGCCGTTCGAGTAGAACGGATCCTGCTTGAAACGGTAGGCGGTCTGGCCGGCGAACATCAGGTTCTCGTCGATCGGGCCGCCATGGGCGATGTCCTGCAGCGTCTTCTGAATGCAGAAGCTGCGCGGATCGGCCAGGCGGCCGGTCGAGTTGCCTTCGGTATCCGCCCACGACGAGAAGGCGCACTGGCTAAGGCAGCCCATGCAGTCGGCCTGGTCCTTGCGGATGACCTTCATCTCTTCGGGCGTGACGAAGACGAGCGTGTTGTCCGGCGTCTTGAGCGCGCTCGTAAAGCCGAGCCCATGCCATTCGCGCGCGCGCAGCAGGTCGCCACGCGTGACCCAGAAGCTCTTGCCTTTGACCCCGACGTCGAGCTGATACTGGTGGTCTCCCGCGGCCTCGCCGGAGAAGGCGATCTGCCGCTCGGAACGCGCTTCCAGGTTGCGCAGGAAGGAATTGCGCACCGCGCTCGAATAGAAGCCGGTCGGCGAGAAGCGGTGGAGCAGGACCTCCCCCTCCTCGAGTTCGGTCAGCTTGTTCTTCCACTCGTTCGGAATGGGGCTCTCGACCGTCAGCAGCGGCCGCGTGCCGAACTGGAACGCGATCGTGCCGAGCTCGGGATTGTCGATCCAGTCGCTCCAGTCGCGCAGGTACCAGACGTTGCCGGCCATCACGATCGGCACGTCGTCCGATATGCCGCCTTCGCGCATGGTATCGCGCAGCGCCTTGACGCGGGGATAGGGATCCTGCGGGACCAGCGGGTCCTCGGCATTCGACAGACCGTTATGGCCGCCGGCTTTCCAAGGATCCTCGTAAACAACCGCTGCAAGCCATTCCGAAGCCTTGGAATAAGCCCGCTTCCAGAGCGCCCGGAAAGCCCGCGCCGAACTGATGATCGGCAGGTAGGCGACCTCGTGGCTCGCCGCGATCTCGGACAGGCGATAGGGCATGCCCGCGCCGCAGGTGACGCCGGCGACAAGACCCTTGGTCCGTTCCAGCACGCCTTCCAGCACGCGCTGGGCGCCACCCATTTCCCAGAGCACGTTGATGTTGATCGCGCCCTGCCCGCCGGCCACGTCGAACGCCCGACGGACCTGCTCGACAGCGCCGTCGATCGCGTACTGAACGAGTTCCTCGTGCCGCTCGCGCCGAGAAAGCGCGTGGTAGATCTGGGGGATGATCTTCCCCTCGGGATCGTAGCTGTCGGCGTTGACCGCCGAGACCGTGCCGATCCCGCCGGCTGCGGCCCACGCACCCGAACTCATGTGGTTGGTCGCCGAGACGCCCTTGCCACCCTCGACCAGCGGCCAGACCTCGCGTCCGCCATAGACGATTGGCCGCACACCCTTAAACAACGGCATTCTCCGGAAATAGCCGCCGGCGGCTATAGCAAAGCCTGCCGCGCTTGGCGTTAATAAAGTGGATCAGTCTCGCGCCCCGCCTGCGATCTTCCAGTAGAGCGCACGATAGGCCTCGATCATCCCGTTCTCATCGAATGCGATCCGTGCCCGGGCGGCATTTGCGATGCCGATCGCATGCCGCAAATCGGCATCCGCGGCAAGCCGGCGGAGCCCGGCCGAAAGCGCCTGTTCGTCGCCTGCCGGGGCGAGCAGCGGCCGGTTCGGCTCCGCCACCATCGCGGCGATGTCGCCGACAGCCGTCGCTACGGCCGGCAGTCCGGCCGCCATCGCCTCGATCAGCGAGATCGGAAACTGCTCGCTGTGAGAAGACAGTGCGAAGATGTCGAACAGGCCGAGATAGCTTGCCGGATCCGGCAGGAAGCCGGGCAGCACGACCCGGTCGGCCACTTCGGCGGCCGATGCGGCGGCCAGGATGGCGTCCCGCTCCGGCCCCTCGCCGACGATCACCAGCCGGCCGGCGGCCGGCGCCTTGGCGAATGCGCGAACCAGCAACGGCAGGTTCTTGACCGCGCGCAGGCCGGCAACGGTGCCGACGACGACCTCACCGGGCCTTTTCATGAACCCCGGTATCGCGTTGCGCCGCGGCGGATCGCCATAGCTGTCGAGCGGGATGCCGTTGGCGATGCGGTGGACCCGGCCCGCTGGCTGGCGCCAGACGTCGCGGGCAATCCCCTCCAGCCGCTCGGACGGAACGACCAGCGCGGCCGCAGCGCCGAGCGCGATCCGCCGGAACAGCACCCGCGACGCCTTCTGCCGATCGACCTCGTCCTCGTTGAAGCCGTCCTCGTGGTGGATCAGCGGTGGCCCAGCAAAGCTTCGCCGCGCCATCACTGCATCCATCGCCCCCCAATTGTAGGTGAGGACCAGATCGAACCCGCGCATGTAGCCGGCGAGTGCGCGATATCTCGCAGGGGATGGCGTTCCGGTCAGCGGCGGGTGATCGCTCGGGAACTCGACGGCTATGGCCGGATCGATCGCCTCCCGAGCGGCGAGCGCGCCGGGGATACCGCTCAGGACGACGTGGGTCGCGGCGTCCCCCCAGGCATTCATCAACCGGACGGCGCGCGCCTCCTTGCCCCCCAGCGTGAAGGTGGAATGCACGTGCAGGACGCGAAGCGGTGGCATCAGGCGCTCAGGCACCGGCGGCTTGCGGTTTTGAACAGGATGCTGCCCGCCTCAATCGTTGCAGTGGCGGTGCACGAACTCGCGCACCTCAGCGAAGATTTCCCGATCCTCGGGCGCTTCGCCGCCGAAGCCGCCATGCGGCATCGCCTCCCAGACATGGAGCTCGGCGGGGATCCCTGCCGCGCGCAGCTTGCGGTGGATCAAGACTGAGTTCGACAGGAACAGGTCGCGCGTTCCGGTCTGGACAAGAGTCGGTGGAAACCCTGCCGCGAAGTCAGCGAACAGCGGCGAGAGGTAAGGGCCGGTGAGATCGGCACCCGCCGCGTAGAGGGCGTTGCACTCCGGCAGCCCGCGCTTGAGGACCACGTCCAGCAATTGGTTCGTACGGAAGCTGTCGCCGGATTCGGTCAGGTCGACCTCGGGCGTCAGCAATATGACCGCGCCTGGCATGGCTAGCCCGACATCGCGGATCATCAGCGTGACCGCCGCGGCGATGTTGCCGCCCGCCGACGCCCCGCCGATCGCGATGGCGGCCGGATCGTGGCGCGCGATCAGCGCACGATAGACGGCCAAGCCGTCCTCAGGAGCGGCCGGGAACGGATGATCCGGCGGCATCCGGTAGTCGACCGATACGACTGTGCAGCCGAGCCGATCGGCATTGGCGGCGGCGTGCGCACGCGCGAACAGCCCGCCGCCGAACACGAAGGCGCCGCCATGGAAGTAGAGGTACGTCGGCCCGCGCGCTTCCTCCGCCGGCCGGGCTACGTAGCACCGCACCCCGGCGATCTCGACGTCCTCGACGGTGGCCGAGGCGGTATCGAGCATCGCCTGGGCGAGCGGTCGCCACATCGCGTCGCTGGCCGCGATCGCCTCTCGCCATCCGGCCAAGTCGCCAGGACCGGGCCGCTGCGTAACCGGGTTGAGCGACGCCGCCGAAAGCTGGGCACGCGCCGCGGGGCTGATCGTGACAGGAGGCGCGATCTCCCGCGCCGGCAGGGCGATGCCGTGCAGTTCCTCGCCTTCCGGCTCCACGTCCGCCATCCGTGTCCTCCTCTCGGCCCCTTGGCGGGTTTCCCTACCCGTCCGATCTTCCGCCGCGAAGCGACAATGCGAGAAAACCTTAAACACTGGCGCCGGCCGCCGAAATCTGGAACCCCGTGGGTCATGCGGGAGAAGGAACTTCGCCTGGCATTGATCTGCTACGGCGGCGTCAGCCTGGCGGTCTACATGCACGGCATCACCAAGGAAGTGTGGCGGCTCGCCCGAGCAAGCCGCGCCTACTTTGCCGGCGAGCAGGCGCCGGATGGCACCGAGGCCGTCTACCGGTCGCTGCTGGAGGCGATCGAGGTAGACGCCGAGGTGCGGCTGCGTGTGCTCGTGGACGTCGTGGCGGGCGCCAGCGCCGGCGGGATCAACGGCGTGTTCCTGGCCAACGCCATAGCCACCGGCCAGTCGCTCGAACCGCTCACCAACCTGTGGCTGGAGCGCGCCGACATCGACGTGCTCATCGATCCGGATGCCCGGGCCGCAACCCGCTTCAGTAAGTTCTGGGCAGCGCCGATCGCTTGGGTCGCCGCAGGGCGGAGCGGCGATGCGGTGGAAACCGGCGCATCGATGCCGACCCACGGCGAAGTGCGCGCCAAGCTTTCCGCCTTCGTACGTGCGCGCTGGTTCGCGCCGCCGTTCGGCGGCGACGGCTTCACCTCGATCCTGCTCGATTCGTTCGATGCCATGGCGCAGAGCCCGTGTGGGCCGCCGCTGCTGCCCGACGGACAACCGCTCGACCTTTTCGTGACCGTTACCGACTTCCATGGTCATCCCGAGCGTTTGGCGCTGCATTCGCCGGCCGAGGTCATCGAGACCGAGCACCGACTGACCTTGGCCTTTGCTGATCGTAGCCACACGCCGCGTCATTTGGGCGACGCCGCCGAGCTGGTGTTCGCCGCACGGGCGACGGCAAGCTTCCCGGGCGCCTTTCCGCCGTTCACCGTTGCGGAACTGGACCGCGTGCTTGCCGGGCGGGCGCGGGCGTGGCCGGGGCGCGAGGCATTTCTTGCGCGCCTGCTGCCGCGCCATGTCGAGCCGGGGTCGGCCGAGACGGCTGTGCTGATCGACGGCTCGGTGCTCGTCAACGCACCCTTTCGCCCGGCGATCGAAGCGCTGCGGGATCGTCCGGCGCGCCGCGAGGTCGACCGGCGCTTCGTCTACATCGATCCAAAGCCCACCCTGCGCCACGCACGCTCCCGCGACGGCAAGGCGGAACTGCCCGGCTTCTTCGCCACGATCTTCGGTGCCTTGTCGGACATCCCGCGCGAGCAGCCGATCCGCGACAATCTAGAGGCGATCGAGGCTCGCTCGGCGCGCGTCCGGCGGATGCAGCACATCGTCGATGCGACCCGCCCGGAGGTGGAGGCGCGGGTGGAGGCGCTGTTCGGTCGCACCTTCTTCCTGGACCGACCGACCCCCGAACGGCTCGCCGCCTGGCGAGCGCGGGCGCAGGGGGCCGCCGCTCGCGCCGCAGGCTTCACCTACGTCTCCTATGGACGGATCAAGCTTTCGTCGGTCGTCGACGAGGTGGCGACGCTCTTGAGCGGCGTGGCAGGGGCCGGAAGCGCGCCGTTCGACGTGGTGCGGGCGGCGATCTGGAGGGCGGTCGAGGAAGCCGGACTGGCAGCGCCAGCCGCGCTCTCAAGCTCCGGCGCGAGTGCCGACCTGATCCGCTTTTTGCGCGATCACGACCTCGGTTTCCGCATCCGCCGTCTACGCCTGCTCGCCCATCGCATCGCGCGGATCGAAGAGGCGCGGTCTGCTCCACGCGAAGCGGTGCAGCAGGCCCGCGACGCCATCTACGGCAGCCTGGCCGCCTATCTCGATCGCCGCGTGGACGACTTCTTCGCCGGCACGCTGACCGATGCCGCCTGCAATGTCACGGAACACTCCGAGGCAAGCCTCGCCGCTCTGGCCGCCGCGCGGGGACTCACCGCGATCGACGCTGCAACCGATCAAGCACTGGCTACTGCCCTCGGGCAGCTGCCGCGCGCAGAGCGGCGGACGCTTCTCCTCGCCTATCTCGGTTTCCCTTATTTCGACGTGGCGACCCTGCCCCTCCTCCAAGGCGAGGGGCTCGACGAGTTCAACGAGATCAAGGTCGATCGGATCGCCCCAGACGATGCCGTTGCCATTCGCAGCGGCGGTGCGGAGGCGACGCTGAAGGGTATACGCTTCAACAATTTCGGCGCCTTCTTCAGCCGCGCCTACCGCGAGAACGACTATCTGTGGGGCAGGCTGCACGGTGCGGATCGCCTGATCGACATCGTCGTCGCGGCACTCCCACCCGGATCGGGACTGCCGCACGACCGGGTCATGGGACTCAAGCGTGCCGCCTTCCGCGCCATCCTCGCTGAGGAGCGCGAGCGGCTCGGCGCCATCCCCGAGCTGTTCGAGTCGTTGGAACGGGAGATCGGCTGAACCGCACGGTCTGGCCAATCGTTACGGTTCGTCCTAGAAAGTCGCATAAGGGGAGAGCGACTATGCAGTTCCTGCGGACCTTGTTCTGGGTCGTGCTCGCGGTGGTCGCGGTCATCTTTGCGGTCAATAATTGGAACCAGGTCACGGTGAACCTGTGGGGTGGGCTTCAGGCGGACGCCAAGCTGC
>Ga0160473_100225_pt1 | contig 50394 bp, 38 predicted proteins | sample HID1975I_E11MG_FD_108217 | JGI IMG/M metagenome (GOLD analysis project Ga0160473, IMG submission 108217) | Enriched soil microbial communities from UW Madison campus, WI, USA - HID1975I_E11 MG | ecosystem: Environmental > Terrestrial > Soil > Unclassified | place: USA: Madison, Wisconsin... | reverse complement strand
GTTAGCTATTACTCCAGTATGCTCTCTATAACCTTCAAGCAGAACTGCGGTATATAGCTTCTTAACTTCTTCTAAAGGTTTAAATTTATTTAAATGTTCTTTAAAAATCTTGTTAGCTATTTCAGAATTCACTCTCCATTTACATACTTTATCACAGTGATAATAGTAGTAATATTTATTCCTTCCTTTACATTTACTTCCTGTTAACTTCTGCCCGCACTTTGGACAAAGAAAAAAACCTCTCAAAGGAAAATTCTCAATAGTCTTAATTTTCGGCCTATATGTTCGTGCTTTACTGTCAAGTACATCCTGTACACGATAAAACAATCCCTCACTGATAATTGGCTCATGCTGTCCATTGACCCATCTCTCCTCTTCATCTCTGTACTTAGGAACAACAATCTTTCCACAATAAAGAGGATTTCTTATAATAAGCCACAAGTTGTTCTTAGAGATACCAAAGCCTTTCTCTTTGGCCATTTGGTAAATAGATTCAGTACTAAAAATATTTTTCGCAATCTGTTCAAACACCCATATAACTTTTACAGCTTTCTCTGGTACAATGGCAATATATTTTTTTCCATCTTCTGTAACTTTATTGGCATAACCATAAGGAGCCATACCCATATGCCTACCCTCCTTCTTACCCCTTCTAAGCCCCTGAAAAGTATTCAATGCCCTTCGGTCGTTTTCAACCTCGGGTGCTGCCAGATAAAACGCTAGCATCATTTTGTTTTCTGGAACACTCAGATCAAGTGGCTGTTCTATTGCCTGCGGCTCTATACCCAATTTTCTTAATACATTGATCATTTGGTAAGCATCACCCGCATTACGGCTGAACCTGTCCCACTTCATAAAAAGAACCAGATTAATTTTATTTTTATTTTTTTTTACATCATCAAGGAATTTTTTCCACTGAGGCCTGTTAAAAGTCTTTGCTGAATGATCTTCATAAATTACATTGCGTATCTGTATTTGGTTTATGCTGCAATATTTTCTTAGCATTTCCTCCTGATTCCGTTGGGAGAATCCTTTTTCTGCTTGCTCGTCAGTGCTTACTCTGATGTATAAGTCCGCTATCTTGCTCATTTTGTTTCGTTTAAATGTTTCAATACAGCGATATTAGCAATTATTCTTAAGAAATACAAGATTTCCTCTGCCTGTTCGATAGTTACATCTAATCCCTCAGACCTAAGCATCTGTAAAGCTTTTTCTGAGGTCAACTTTGAATTACTGTAATCAATATCTTTCTCCATAATTACACTTTTTAAGATTCGTAAAAATGTAATTTAAATCTAGAAATGCTTAAGATCTACATAATATGTGAACTTGTCACTCGATGGAAGTCTATTTCCGCCTTGAATCTTTTGGATTAGGTAATATTATAGAAGATATTATAATGTTAAATCAGACTACGGCAGGGAAATATGTTCTAAAGTTATAATTAATTGTTATTCGATTAGAAAAAATAATATTTCGAGTTAATGTCCTAGAAATCGAGTAAGGAAATAATTGTCTTGAATCAGTGGCATTAATCTTTTCTAATTTGATCTCCATGATAAATAAACTAAAAATTAAAAAGTAATCAAAAAGACTGTAAAAAAATATCCAAAATTATAATCTTGTAGTTTGAATTACATATAACAAACATGCACCATTACAACTGACGCACAAGGATATACACCCTATTTCGTCAAGATTAAAAATTAGGATGCTCAACCCAAATGCGATACGTGCTTAAACCATTTCAATATAAAATAAAAAACACAATGGAATGGCTTTTCGTGAACACAGAAGGAATAAATTCGAACCTTTTACTGGAAGATTTGAAACTTTTAGCGGACTGTTTTGAGGAAATAATAATACAACCAGTTAAAAACTAAAATAAATAATCTTTGTTAATTGTATATGTAGTTTTGGATAAAATTCTAAAAAATTAAAATTTTAGATTCTAAAGATGGGAAATAATCGATAATATTTCTTTCGTCTTGAGTTATATTTTCAATCATTTTATAGCAAAATTCACTTATACTTTCTTTTTCTTTATAAGTTAAAGAGTTAGAAATAATATTATTAGTGTTTGCAGGATCAATGATTTTAATAAACATTATATTTTCAGCTAAAAAGTTAATTGTTTCCAATAAACATTTTTCTATTCCATAAGGAATTTGTTTTTTTTCAAAGGCTTTTTTTACTAAAAACTCTATGTGGATTGACTTCAATTTTAAATTGTTTTCAACTTTCCATACTTTTAATAATCGAACAATTTTCTTTTCTTTAGTGGAAAATTGCATTTTTTTTAATTGTTTCAGATAATTAGTTTTCTTATACGTTGGCTTTTCAAAAAAACCAGTATTATTAACATATAAATAAGTATCTCCTGATTTATTATCGATTTGTCTTAAAGGAATAACATCAATCCTTTTTATTTCATTTCCAATATTAAATTCTAATCCTATTGAATGTTTTTGCTCCCTAATTCCCACTAATTTTGTATCTTGAAATTCGTCAAATATAAAATCTGAAACTGTATAATACACATTTTCAATAGAACCAAAATCTCTTTTAAAAGGAATTTGAATATCTATATCTGAACCGTAAATTGAAGTGTCTTTTGTAATAGAACCGTTTAAATTAGGATAGTTAGCAAGTTCTTTCTTAAATTTAGAATCTAATTTCTTTCGAACTTTTTCAGCTTTTTCAAGTAGTAATGTATTGTCATCTTTATAGTAATTCAAGGTTCTATTCAAATATTTTGAAACATTCCCAACTGAGGCAATAACTTTTGACATTTTATTATCCCTAATTAAACCAATTGCAAATCCACCAGTTCCACCTACTAAAGCACCAGTCCCAAATGATTTTAATAAATTTATCCAATCAAATTTTTGGCCAACATTCTGATTACTTAATTGTTGAAAAATATTAATTGCAGCATTTCCGAGACCAAAAATTACTGCTCCATTTGTTGCGTATTTTACAGCTTTATTCATATCAATCTTCTTTCCTTATTGATTCAACAAAACTCAAGGTAGACAATATGCTGTGATATAAAGTAAATTTTGAATTAGCAAAATTTAATCTAGGATTTCTATCAAGATTTTTAGAAGTGTAAGCAACAAAACAAACATCTTCATCACTCTCCTCAGACATTATACTGTCAATTTCAGTTTGAGAAAACTCACCATCAATATTGTTGAAAATTATTAAATCGTGTTCCGGAATTGTGCCAGTAGTTTTATTTATTCTATAAATTAAATGTTTAAATTTAAAATTTGACATAGTCTTCTTGACTTCATCTTGAGCATCTTCAGTCGGACTAATTACAACAATTTTTTTCGTGTTCTTTAAACTAGTTTCAAATTCTTGATTACTAACTAACTTTATAATTTCTTCTCTCTTTTGCTCAACGATTGTTTCTATCTTATCATCAATCAATTTCTGGACCTTTCTTTTAATTCCCCAAATGGCCATATAAAAGCCCCAAAGTGTTGTTGGAATTCCAAGAATTAAAATAAGTTTAAGCAAATTTTCAACATCTTCATACTTACTGTCTAATTCTTTTTTTAATTCATCCTTTGCATTTTGAATTTCAATTTTAGATAAATTATCTATGTTACTTTTGTATTCTTCTAAATAACTAATTCTTTTTTCCAATTCAATTGTCTTATCTGGCGCATTTACAGCAAATAACATATCACAATGAATCATTACAAAAAACAACATTACAACTATTTTAACCTTACTCATATCTATATAATTTATTTTTAAATTGAACATAAAAACCAAGTTCAATCTTGGCTTCATTATAACCTATAATTAACATTACAGGATTTGATATTGAAACATCTTCATGATTTGCTATTGAACTTATGGCACTAATATCTGTACCGCTAGGTATTGGTAAATTATTAGGATGTGTATGCCATTCGCCTACATAATACTTTTGGGGATTTTCATTATAATAATTTCTCAATTTATCTTCTATTCCTATGGTATCTCTCTCAAACAAATATGGCGTTGCCTTAAATTTATTCGGAAGAATTGTATCCGTAATATTCAATTGAGTTTGGTTACTGGAATAATGACCTATTAGAAAACCTCCAAATTCATTTGGATAATGTTGTACTCCAATATCAATAATATTTGAAAGCAAAGCATTTTCAACATTAATTATCAATCCTATTTCCTTATTTTTATATGTCAAAATTCGTTTAGTTTAATGTTAAATTCATTTTCATATTCAGTTTTCAACACAAAGTTTCTTAATACTTTACTATCGTCTGAAAATTTTAAATTTAGATGTCTGATTGCAAATTGTACAAGTGTATTTATATCATTATATGAGGCTTTAAAAGTTGGACTCCAGCAACCAGTTGGATTATGAATATCTTCCAAATCATTTTCTAAAACATTTTCAAATTGATTCATAACCCAATCATAACTTTTTGGTTCAACTGAACAAACTAAATCTTTTGCATTGTTTGTAATTGACATTGTTATCAAGCGTTTTAAATCAAGTTGATTTAAAACGTACATTAAATCATTATCCGTTGAACAATCAATTATTAGATCATAAGAAGCTAGCGGTTCTTCTAATTTACTTTTAGAATTATTTATACCTTGCAATATCTTGGAATAAAAGTGTAACATACCACTATCTAAAATTCCAATTTCTACAAACGGAGAAATTCTAAATAATTCATTTGATAGATCATCTACTTTATTACATACACCAGTTAGAAACGAATATTCTGATCTGCAAACATTTTCCGGCTCTTTTATGTCAAAATCAACAATATCAATCCTTGTACAACCACATCTTGTCAAAGTTGTAGCAACAATACTTCCTATGGCACCAACACCAATGATTAAAATTTTACTTCTGGTAATTTTATCCCCTAATTTTCCTCTTCCAAAAAAATAATTATAGGAACAGTTTCTTGTAATACACCAAATAATATTTTTATCAATAAATCTACCTTTCCAAATTTGATTCTCTTTGAAAGATTCGATAGGAAATTTTCCAATTTCTAAAATTGCTACTTGCCAATGTATTTCTACTTCAGAAATCTTATAACCAATTAGTAAAGGAATTGGATCCCCTTTTATTTTTTGATTATTTTTTTGAACATTGTCTAAAAATTTTAAAAAATCTTGTGTTACTAGGCTTTTTAAATCTTCCCAATTACTAATTATAAATTTTTTCCTTATTGTGGGAGGATTATCCAAAAACACAAATAAACCCATGTTTTTGTTCCCTATTTGCTTAATGGAATTGCTCCATTTGCATTCTGTAATTATTCTACTGAATGGATCTTTAAAATTTTGAACAATATGATTAGCAATCGTTTTGTCGAGATATAAGCCATCGTTTATTTTTGAATAATCAAAGAAACCAAATTGATTTTTATTAAAAGAATAATCAACTTCTGTAAATAAGTAAGAAAAATGAATGTTATTAAATTCTTTCGGTTGAAGAATTATGTGCTCATAATGATTATCATTTTCTTTATTTAAATAATATTTTAAGATCCATCTTTTTAATGAATTAATATCTATTTCAATTTTTTTCTTTAAATCTATATTATGAGAGGTATGAATACAAATAGAACCATCTCCCATAACATGACCATATTCTAAAAAGCTACTGTTAGAAAAAGTTATTGATTCAGTATCTAATCTCTTCAATGGATATTCAGGGTAAATCCTAACATCAAAAATTAGAATTTCTTCGCTATTATCTAATGAGACCTTTATTTTTCCAACAATAATAAAATCAGAATCTGAACTAAATGGAGTTTCAATTGAAATTCCATTTAGTTCAGAAATGACTTGTTGTATCTTATTTAGTCGTGCATCCATCAATTAACCGAATCTTTCATTTTTTGGTGGAGCAGAATAGAATCCATTTCCTTTATTTTCATATTTATTATCAGCTTTCTGTTCTACAAGAAATTTTGCGTTTTCTGGAAAGTAAGTTTTGATGTTTTCGTCATTATCCTTAATTCTTTCAAGCATATTTTTCATATCGTAAGAAAGTGTGTCTCTTTCTGATTCAGTTAGTGAATCAATTAAATCATTAGAGCTATTCCCTGGATCTTTAAGTGTAAAGCTATCTTTTGTTACTTCATCACGAATATATTCTAGCACAGTTTCTAATTTACTCCATAAATTGCCCGTAATTTCCTTATTATCAAAAGCTTTAATTGTAATCAATTCTAAAAAAAATGATTTAGTCGGGTAATTATATTTAGTGTTTTTCCACACCTTTAAAAGACGAATAATTTTTCTGATTGACTCCTTTTCTTTAGTAGCCCTGTCTTTGATATTTTTAATTTGTGCTTGAACGTTAGTTTTAATTCTTTCACTTCCAGCGTCATAATTACCGTACTTATAATATACATATAAATTCAAATTTTCATCGTCACTATACTGATCTTGATTTAATTCTCGTCCAGGAACAACATCAATTTTTACCACATCCCCATCATCATCACTATGAAACTCAATTCCTACTGAAACTTTTTGCTTCCTAACCGTAGCTACATCACTATATTTTTCATCTAAAAAATCATATAAATCTTCGTACATTTCCTTCAGTGTACCTTTCGAACCAAAAGCATTTCTTTTAAATGGGGAAACCATATCGAAATCAAACTTCGTGTTCATTGCAGTATTCTTTGCATAAGAACCCGAATTAAATGGAGAATAAATATTATCACCGTATTCTTCTTCTAATGCCTCCTTAACCTCTTTATTCTTTTCTTTATACTTATTTAAAAGTTTTTCCTCTTTGGTAATTTGATGTGTTTTAATTACCGAATCCAAATGTAAGCTCTTGTCCATTTTACTTTAAGTTAAAGGCGTTCATATCAATTAAATTATCTAAATTATCTTTCTCAGTACCATTTGGCTTAGTCCTCAAGTAATCTTGAACAACTATTATCTCGGCCTTTTGTTTCCAAGTAGGATAATTCCATATTAAAGTTTTAATACTTTTACCTTGTTTAATTAATAGAATAACAGAATTCTCAGGCGTCTTTATACCTTTTTCAAATCCATTTTCTCCATTTTTATGTAAATAGACATCTGTGATGTTTCCATTTTTGTCTTTCCAGACGCCTGTAATAAAATAATCGGTCATTTTAGTTGGTTTTGTATGTTTATATATCTGACACATATTCAACATCTGTGCCAAATGGGTAAAACATTTGCCAATCTGTCAATGTGGCACTTTATTTGCTATTCTGATAAACATATTGTATTTTTGCACCATATTTTAAAATCTATAAATTATGAGAGACTTTAAAGGTATTCTCTACTATATGATTGGTAATAGAATTAAATCCTTGAGAACAGAAAGAAGTTTAAGTCAGGAAGATCTTTCTTTACAATTAAACCTATCAAGAGCTTCAATTTCTAATATTGAATTAGGAAGACATCAAATTCCATTATTTTTACTTTATGAATTAACTTTATATTTTAAAATTGATATTCATGATTTGATCCCGTCAATTGAAGAAATTCAATCGAATTTAAACTCTAATAGTCCAGAATTATCTAAAATTTTAGATAAACAAAATCTGGATTTATCACAAAAAGTAAACCTTGAAAACATATTAAACAGTATATAATATGATACTCTATAAAAAAATTGAAGAAACAACTTTCAGTATTTTATCAGAACTAAACATTGATGCCCCAAATCAGATAGACGTTCTTAAAATAGCAGAATATTTAGGTGTTGACGCTAAACCTGCCACACTTGACAGTTCAATTTCAGGACTATTTGTCATAAAAGAACAAAAGCCATACATCAGGTATAATGAAAATGAAGCTCCACAAAGACAAAAATTCACGATTGCCCACGAATTAGGCCATTTCGTTTTACACAAAGACACTCCATTATTTGTCGATAAAAACGAGACAGTTCTTTATCGAAATTTAGATTCTACAACCGGAGAGCTTTTAAAAGAGAAAGAGGCGAATTCTTTCGCAGCGTCTTTGCTTATGCCAAAAGTGTTTATTGAAGAAGAAATAAAAAAAATTCCTGCAGGCACAGATCCAATAATTTATCTTTCGGATGTTTTTAAAGTTAGTACTCAAGCAATGAACTATCGATTGAATAATTTAGGTTATTCTTTTTTAGGAATGTTTTAATTAATCTTTGAGCAATAATCAATAGGCTTGGTAATATTTTAGTGCAATTTTATAGTGATGAATTACATTTTCATTTCATAAATTAAATGATTTGCTAAGATACCAGATGGAGTCTTGCTCTTTTTATCTAATATTTCTGTATTTGCAAAAACAATAAAATTGTCTTTAGCTCTTGAAACCGCGACATTTAACATATTCGGCTTATTGTCCCTATCGAAAAACATTGTACCTGAATCGCCTTTGCCGTAAACCATTGAGAATAAAATGATAGGTCTTTCGGCCCCTTGAAGTGCATGAACAGTTCCTAATTTTAATGTATCAATATTAAGCCCGGCATTTTTTAAAGCGTATCTCAAACTATTTTTTTGTCCGACAAAAGGGGTAATAATACCAATAGAATCTTCAACTTTTCCATACATTTCTTCAATTTTACTTTTGTTCTGAACTACCCAATTAACTATTGCATTTACTTCATTATCATTGTATCTACTTGAATTTTTTACGATAGAATTTCCTTCAATGTGAATACAATACATTGGAGGAAATAGTAAATCGCTTTTTGCTGGTCCTTTAAGTGGTATCAACTTTCCATCGTAAGCAAGTACATTGCAATAATTAATTATCTCATCGAAACAACGTCTATGTTCAACCAAAGTAACACCTTTTTCCTTTGCTCCAGACTGCCTAATATTAGCAGCGTTTTGAGCCATTTTCATTATACTTCCAGTTGAAGCTAGAAAACCTTTGTGATCAAACTCTTTTTCATAAATAAGATCATCATAACTTTTAATGATGTTGCATTTTTTTAAATTACCAATATCAATTTTATTCGTTATATTCCATACAGGCTCTATTTGTTTAACGTCACCCACTATTACTGCCTGCTTAGCAAGGGAGAATGTTGCAGTTCCCACCTCCGGTGCAACCTGGCCTGCTTCATCAACAATTAATAAATCTATAAAACTATAAAGTGGAGGTGTGTCAAAAATATTTTTACCATCTTCTCCCTTTTTGAAAAACCTGAAAAAACTAAAAAATTTAGGAGCCATGTAAAATGTACTTACAAAACAAGGCGTTAACATTGCTTGTCGCTGCCATCTATTTATGATTGCATCAAATCCTTTTCTCTCGAAATTTTCATCATTCAAATCAGATTCTAATTTCAATAACCATCTCCCTTCCCAGTAGTGCAAAGCAAGTTGAAATGCTTTGTGACGAAGAGAAATATCCAGCTCATCATAAAAACAATTTGGTTTGGTACCATTTTTAATTTTCAAATACTCAAATTCCCAGTATTCTTCTTCTGTTTTAGGTGGATTTCCAGTAATTGAATTAGAAATTTTCCATTCTTTCCAATTATTAATAGACTCAATAATCCTTTTTGCAGTTGTTATTTTATTGTCAATCTTTTCAAGTATTGCACTTTTTGTATAAACAAATTCTTTGGTTTCACTTATTAATGAATCTCTCAATAAAATTCTAACTTCAGATAATCTATTCGCTAAAACTGATTTCAACCCAAAATAGCAAAATAGCTTTCTAAAGAACGATTCATTATTAAAGTATGAAATAATTTTTTCTTCTAATTTATTTAAAATCTCAATATCAGATTGAAACTGCATTTCGTTTAAAATGTTTTCAGAATAATATGTCTTACGAATGCTGATATTATCTAGATAACCATTTGAAAATAGTTCTTCATTCTGTAAGTAATCTTTCCATTTGTTAGATGCTTCATTTAATATTGTCTGGATATTTAAAATTTCCTTTTGGATTTTTTTTATACCATCATTAATATTTAAAATCTTATCTTCTAAATATTTTGAACACTTTTCGGTAAAATAAGGTTTTGCTATTTTTAAGTACGAATGATTTTCAACTCTATTAAACAAGCCTTCACCATTTTGCTTCTTGTAGTTTATTCCTTTTAGTTCTGCTTCTGTTTTTCCATTAGCTGGTAAATAAGTTGCATATCCTTCAATTTCTGGTAACCATCTGCCTTCTAAATTACCTGGCTTTGTATTTGATTGTGAAAAACTATCTATTATATTTGTTACTGCTTGATTATTCGTTGAACAAGCAAGAATTATAGAGGGTTGATTCCCAACAATGGCACTTTCTACAAATTTGTTAGCAACTATACTTTGCAACAAAGTCGTTTTTCCTGTTCCCGGAGGTCCATTAACTGCAAAAACTTTGTCATTTGTATTTAAAAAGGTATTTAAACTTTTACGCTGGGATATTGAGATTGGGAAATCAAATCCCATTTGTCCAGTATGCAGGAAATTTGAATCGATGAATTCAGATACATTTAATGGATTGTTTTCTTTAGGATTATTTAGCGTTATAAAAGTCTTTAGTAATTCAGGAATGTTGTCTTCATTTAATATCTTCTCATATAAATGAATTATACCAATAGCGGCATTTATATCTTCATCTGGCAATAAAACAATAGCATTTTTTAAAGTTTCATAACCCTCTGTTTGATAATTCTCAATGTTCTGACTTATGGCTAAGGCAAAAACATTTTTTACGTAATCTATATATTGCTTATAATTCACATATTCTTCCCGACCTACAGCAGTTGCATTATCAATACTTTCAACTGTGCCAAATACAAATTCAGTTCTTTCATCAGCTAAAGGCTCTAAATACTTTCTTTGGAAAACTGGAAAATATTCTTCAGGAACTTGCAGCCTTCCTTTTCTATCTAGTTTAGCAAAATACAAAAACGGAAACTTAGGCTGTTTGTCTTTTAAGAAAACAAGATTTTCTGTTGTAGGCTTTATTTTTATTGGAGAAATCAATACTTGGACTTCATCCAAAGCAACCCAATTCTCACTTTCTTTACTTAAAGCTCCTTTTTTTTTATTTATCCGTGCTTCTTCAAAATCTATCAAGTTATTTACGCTGATCAAATTTTCTATTTGCTGAATGTCAATTTCAAAACTATCAATTTCAAAATGTTGAAGTTTATCAATATTTATATCTGCTTTCAAGGAATCAGATAAACTTTTTTTCCAATATGTTAACCACTTTTTATATTCCATAATTTCTCACTTGTTACTAACTGCAAAATAAAATCTGTCATTACAGTATTTATTTTTTCCAATGTATATTCAACTGTAAAATTAAACACTATAAATTCTCTATAATTCTATTAACATTAAGCAAGAATTCCTGAGTTTGAATTATATCATAATAATTTTGCTTCATCAATCTAATCTGAAATTTTAACGGCAAATAAACACCCCATTTAGATAAAGTTAATGATTCTGGATTTTTTTCTAATTCTTTTGTTACAATCTCGTCAATAATTTCAATGTTCGAGTTTATGAGATTTAATTTAGACAGAAACTCTTCTTTTGAGATCATGATATAAAACATACTTGTTCTATCATCTAAAATATTTTTAATTTCAATTGCATCAAAAAGAAGCTTTAATGTCCTGTTTATTTTAGTGCCAGTAAAAGTATAAAATAAGACCTTCTTTTCTGAAACAAGCAGTATTCTTTCCGATTCAATGTTTTGCAAATCAAAGACAGAAAATTCTCTTCTCATCTTCTCTAGCTCGTCTGATGAGTTTTGATTTAGCTCGCTAAAAATTTCATCTTGATAAATTATTTCAAGCATTTTTTTTCTGATTTCAGGATGTACAATACCTCCTTCTCCAGAAAATTTCGGTTTTTTACCATCATTGGTTGGAATTACCTCTATTTTTTTCGCTTTAAAATCTACAAACTTAATTTTCCATATTTTAGCTGCTAATAAAATATTCTCATCTTCTTTAACTTGTGGTGAAAATGGAATTTCCCCAATTTTATTACCTGCACTTACAACTTTAAAATTATCTTCAACGGTAAAAGCGCTGTAGAAATCTCTATTATTAACGATTTTTTCACCTTCAACTCCTATAATAACCTCATCTCCTAACTTTTCCAAAAAGTCTATTGCTATCAAATGATTTAAAATTTCTTCAATATCAGAAACTTGAATATCATTGAATGCAAAATTGTGATTTAAATGCTTAATCAAAGCCACAAGTTTAATACCTGAATGTCCTTTTGTTATCGATATGGCCTGATGCAATAAAATATCATAAACAAGATTCATAGGCTCGGAAGGTTCTATAAATTTCTCTTTATATAATTGCCAACACGCTAACGATTGCAATAAGCTCCATTTATCTGTAGCATATAAAAAAAGATTACTTTTTGCACCATTTTGTCTGCCACTTCTGCCAACACGCTGTATCAAAGAAGCAATGCTATTAGTAGCATCTATTTGAACGACCTCATCAACTGAACCAATATCAATTCCCAGCTCTAATGTTGAAGTACAGGATATACAGAAATTTTGCCTATTATTACTTTTTGCAAAATATTCTACATATTCTCTTACTTCTTTATCAACCGACGAATGATGTGAAAAATAGTTCGTATGTCCTTTTACCTTTTCCGAAATCTTTTTAAGCTTAACTGCTACTTCTTCCGCACGCCCCCTACTATTGGGGAAAATCAGAACTTTATTATTTCTGGTTTCTAAATACAAATCCTTTAAAAGATCTAAAGGAAGTTCAATACCTTCATTTTTGAAATATCTAAACTCTGTTTCTATTTCTTTAGATGTTTTATCTAATAGCACTTTTGTGTGTAATACATCTCCAGTAAATTTCTTTGCCTCTTCATAATCTCCTATAGTTGCTGATAATCCTACTATATTAAATTTCTTTGAATTCAAATCCTGCAATCTTGACAAAATAGATTTTAATTGAGCTCCCCTTCCCGATCCTATAAAGGAATGTATCTCATCAATTACAAGATACTTAAGATTAGAAAACAGATGACTTACATGGTGTGGTCTATTAACAAACATAGCTTCCAACGACTCTGGAGTGATCAGCATTATGCCACTAGGTTCTTTTATTATTTTTTCTTTCAGTGTTCTATTGGCTTCTCCATGCCATTTTGTAACTGGAACTTCAAGGTATTTACAAAGTTCTTCTATTCTATAAAACTGATCATTAATAAGAGCTATTAAAGGTGATATATATAATACTTGAATACCAGATTCATTAAAATTAACTTTTGAAAGTATAGGAAGAAAAGCAGCTTCAGTTTTACCCGAAGCTGTTCTTGAAGCCAAAATATAGTTGTCATTAGTGGAAATGATTCTTTGAATTGCAGCATCCTGGATAGGTCTCAATTCTTCCCATCTCTTGTCCCTGACATATTTTTTTATAGGATCTGAAAGTAGATTATATGATGACATTATAATTCTTCAATACTATTGATTAAAGATAACTCATCTGGTCTTTCATCTGATATTTCAATTTCTCCAAATAATATATTTTTATCAACGCTAGGATTCTGTCTAATAATATTAAGTATATTCAAAAAATCTCGGATAACTTCACGAGGGGTTAGAAATTCTGAAGCACCAGGTTTATTGAAAATTTCTTCCATGAATTGTTGAATATCATTATCTGAAATATCAATTTCTGTTTTATAATTATAGTCGAATATTAATTTAAGTTTTTTAAGTAAAACGAAAATTTCATTATGATTTAAAGGCATTAAACGAATGACAGGCTGTGCAAAATCCCTTACTTCCAGAGTTTCAAACTTATTTGTTTCCAAACGAGATTTTAACGCTTGATAGCTAAATAAACCTCTTCTTTCGTTTTCTAAAAATTCTCTCGTACCTGCAAAATTAAAAAACAGATTAGCTACTTTTCCCTGAAAACAATCATTATAAATGGATAGAATTTTTTCATAATTTTTCTCTCTCATTACAGAGGTTGAAATCTTATATAAATTTATTGCTTCATCTAAATTTATCATAAATCCACTATACCCCATATTTACAAACAGCTTACAGAAATTCTTAAGCATGTCATAGTAATTAAGATCATTAATTATATCCCTTACACCTAATTCTTGTTTAGCCTCAGTTTTGGTTTTATATTCCCCTTTAAGCCACTTTAAAGCATTTCTTCTAAGCTGCTCGTCATCCTTTATGTAACCTTCATAATATTTCATTATTACGGTTCCGAAATCAAAACTTCCAACTTCTGTTATTTCACTTATAGTTTTCATCAGGTTTTTTTGAATTAAGCCTAAATATTGTTCATCTCGAATCGATGTTAAAGAAATATTGCTTTCTTCAGCAGTTTTAGTAATTATCTGCTCAATCCATTTTTCCAGTAAAGTTGGTAAAGCTCCTCCTTCAGGTTTTGTTTGAATCGCAACATTATCCATTATTGCAGAATAAAGCATCACGCCTTTGCCATCGTTTGAATACAGTCGATTATCTGGTGTAAAATCAGCATTAGCAACAACAAATTTTTGTTTTAAAGCAACTGTGTTAAGCAGATGAAGCATAAAGGATTTTCCTGAACCAAAATCTCCAATCCAGAATTTTGCCATGCTATGTCCATTCTTAACATCTTCTAAAGCTGTTACAAAGGAAGCTATTTCTTCAGAGCGTCCTACAGTAATATGCTGAACTCCAATCTTAGGAACAACACCTCCTATTAGTGAATTTATAATTGAAGTAGCTTCTTTGGGTTTAATGTTATCTATCATTTTGCTAAAAGTTTCTGGTAATAATTATGATTAATAGTGTAATATTCTTCGTCTTCTTCAATTAAAAGATCATCAAGATGGTCAAAACATATTTCATTAATATTTTCTATTAATTGGTTTTTAAAAGCTCCTTTAGATTTCGCGAAAATTTCAAATTCACTTTGAAGTAATGAAAAATTGTTTTTTGAAAAAAATTCCAATGTTGAAGTATGAATTGGTTTAAAGATAAAATCTTCCAAATATATTGAGATCGTCTCTTCGGTTTTACTATGATCAATACTAATTTCAATTTGTTCATCTAATACTGATTTACTGTCTAGTTCTTCTGAATTTTCATCTCTTAAATATTCATTCAATAGTTCTACTGTACCAGAATGTTGCTGCTGAACTTCCTTAATTAGTGATTTATCAAGTTGAATTTTTTTACGTTTAATAGCATATACCTGCGGAACTGAATTAAGTGCCTTTTCCAAATCCTTATCATGTATAAATTCACTAACTATTCTTTCAAAATTTTCAAGCTGAATATTTTCTTTAAAAAGGCTTTTTTGAATAGACTTAGTCAGTTGTTTATTATCAAAAGTTATTGACTTTAAATCATGATCAAGATAGTGTAAATATAGTGACAAAGCCGTTTCCTGATCATACTTAGCAATAAATTTAGAAGCTTCAAAAAAGATATTTTCAACCGAAGGATTTTCTTTGTTTAATTTTCCTAACTCGATAATTTGATCCAGGAACTCTTTTGAGTTTTTATTGAAACCGGAACTAATATCTTCAAATTTAGTTTTCCATCGTGTTGTGTTCTGAAGGTTGAGCTTTATTTCTGTTTCCTTATCAGGTAAATTTATTTTTGAAATTAATACTAAATGAATCTGGGCAATTTTGCTAATTAGTTTTGTTTCAAATTCTTCTTTTGCATCTAAAGATGATGCATAGGGATCAATAGTTATTTTTCTTTTATGACCAAAGTGTTCTCTTACCGTATTTTCGCAAAATTTAAAAATATTAGTATGAAACTCATTCTCGCAAGACTGCATGGCGTGCTTGTAATTATTACTGCCTTTCCTATATCTAAAATGTTTTCTAACTACAACATCTGCAATTTCTTCAAATTCTTTTTCTATTGAAGAACCATTATCAACATATATCTGTTTTAAATTATTCATTGTTGCCAGATAAAGTCTAATTACTTCAACACAGCAATATTCAATACTTACAAAATTATTACTCGAATACCATATTTTATCCAAAACATTCGTTTCGTCTTTTGTGAGATTTAATTTTTTCTTGTATTTGTTTCTCCATTCAAATGTCGAATAATTAACTTGAGTATATTGATAATCATAATGATCTTCCCTCAATCTGTCAACACCATCAGTATTTCCCACCTGTTCCATTTTTTTAATTAGAAAATTAATTCCGTAGGTTTTAGTTTTAGGATAATGATTACCTAAAATTTCTAATTGTGATTCAAGTAAGGCAATGTTTTTATGCTGGTCAAACTCATTTAACAAATCGAAAAGTAAAACAAAGGCATAATTAGTATTGCCTTCTAAATCTATAAATTGACCATTCAAAAATTGAGTTTTATAATATTGATAAAACTTTTTTTGGTTAGATGTAGCATAATTAATTTCTGAATAAGAGTAAACATAACTATGAGACCAATAAGGAACTTTTGATTCTAATCCATAATCTGAATCAATCCTGTAAGATTGTGATCCCACATCTATAATGGAATCATCAGTTTTTGAACTTGATTTAGTGACAGAAACATTTATCATATTTGTTCCATTAATAGAAGAAACCTGCTTTGTTCGTTGATTCTTTGCTATATCATAATAATTTACTTTGTTAGGCTCCGGTTTCTTTTTTCCTACCGAAACAAGAACAATTATTATAAAGATTATAATTATTATTGTCATCTTTAATTAAATTAGGTCATCTATAATATCTGAAAAATCAAATTCATGAATCATTGTAATTGTATGACCATCTTTTCTTAAACTTAAAGCTTTTTCTACTTTTCGCCCGTAACAGGAAAATGCCCAAGCTGGATTTCCATTATCTCCTACAATTAGATAATCCGTTCTTTTATTAACGCTATCCGTGGGTATTCCTCCTAGTTTTTTAATCTGATTTTGCAAGGTTTCTCTATTACCTCTTTTTAATACTCCTGTGATACAGAATGTTTTTCCATCAAAATCAACGGTTGGTTCACTTGTACAAAGACCAGAAATATTAATATCAGATGTTTCTATTTCAATTTGTTTTTGTAATTCTGAATCTTGCAGTTTTACAAATTGCTTGAAATAGGCTTTAAGAACTATTCTTTCTTCTTCATCAATTTGATTATCTGACAATATAGATAGTATTAAGCTTCTAATCTCATCATAGGGATAATATGTATTTAGGTGTTCATTTTCAGAAAGCCAAGTATTCAATTCAAATATCTCCTTATCACTGATTTCTCCATCAGATAATATTCCATGACAAATACCTTGTAAAGTTTGAAGATCTGTAGTTACGGCGTTATAGTAATAATTATCACTTTCATATTTTTGGCATAGCCAAAATAAATCTTCAATTGTTTCCTTAGGAGGTATTTTATTTGAAATAGTTTCTTCAATGATGGTCATAAACTCATTAAAAGGATTTCTGTTTATCAACAGTTTATGTTCTGTTGTCCATTTTCTAAGTTCATTAATTTCTTTTTCGTTTACTTCCTCATCTGACTGAATACCAAGTAACAATCCTTTTAGAGAGCTAATTGCTTTATCTGCTTGAGATTTTGAAGTGTAAATTTTCAACAATTCTTGGTCTATATTACTCATAACTTATTTTTTATTATTTAATTAAATACATAACCTATTTAATCAACTTATTTTATACGCATCAATGATAAGACAAATATTATTTTTTAATATATATCTATTTTACGGAAAACCATATTATCCCTTCAAATATATAGATTCATAAAAATTAAGCACCAAGTATTTATACCTGTTTGTTCCTAATTAATTTCACAATATATACTTGTTAATTTACTCGAAAGATTACTCTTTTCGTATTTTTATGTAACTAATTAAGATGTCTAGTAATGTTCTTTACTAAAAGAAAACACAAAATCTCTACAAAATTATTGCGATGAAAAATGATTAATTATATGTAAGAGTAAGTACTGACGAACAAAAAAGAAAGGGGTTTTCCCTAATTGAACTGAAAGACCGTTTATTAAAATTTTGTATATCTATCCAAATAAGGGTTAAACAAATTTTTACAAAAAAATTTTCTGCCAAGGATTCAATGGACCCGAATGAACAAGACTAATTAAAAACAATAAAGAAAAACAATTTACAGAAAGATTATATATCTTGACTAATTATTTTTTTTTACCTACATACTTCTTAGTAAACTCTTCATAAGTTTCTGATATTTCATCTTTCCAATTAGTAGGCTCTATCAAACTATGTATGTTTATACGTAAAAGTTTCGCTATTTGATAAAACTCTTCAAGGTTTGGTTGCCTTTTATTGTTACGCCATAATGATATAGTAGATTCTGATTTTCCTAAATATATAGCAATTACTCGGTTCTTAATTTTTTGATCGTCAAAGACTTTTTTTAATCTATTTAATTTCATTATTAAAAAATTTATCTAAAAAGTTTTGCGTTTAACGTAAAACTTTTATATATTTGTATTTATAATTTTGCGACATAAAATATTAATTAAGTCTAATACGACTTGATTGATGATGTCTCTCATGAAAGAAAACCGCTAAAATTCCACATGAGAAGATATGAGTTCGCCACTATCTATTAGATTTTACTATTTTTGTACAATATCTAATAGGGCGAGCTTCATGTAAATCTTTGTGGACTACAATTTCGATTGTAGGGTTCTTAGCGGTACCTCTTTTCAAAGTTTTGAAGTTTGCCTTATTGTTCTCTTCATTACTTTTCTGAAAGACATCGTTCAACTATCATAAATAAATAATTGATGAGAACGAATTACTTAAACCCCTTTATTGTCAGACCCCCTTAATAAAGGTCATTTTTTTGTTCCCCAGTAAAACAAACAGTGGGGATGTAAATCATTAGTTTGCTCTCGCAAGCGAGACAATTTTGTAAACCATCTTAATAATATCTATCTTAAAAAAACTAGAAATAGCCGTAATTAGAACCTCTAACCACTATCTCATTTACATTTAGAATGACCCGATAAAAATCTTTAAACTCGCACTTTAAAAGTATATCCTTTATTTCTATTTCACAACTGAAAGTTTAAATGTTTTCTAAAAATTTTACAGGGAAACAGTTTCATCAGGTTAGCTAACTATCAGATAAATTTGATGGGTTCACTTGAATTAGATGGAAAATAAATTCTCCATACTAGGCTGTAACAAGGAAAAACGGCGGTTTGGCTTTCCTATAATTAACCTTTAAACTTAAATGCGTATGGAATAAACTACTTGAAGCCAAAATTGAAAGTTCAGCATTAACTTCAAGATAAAATAAAAAGGCCCTCTAACTCTTCTTGGCGGTTGACTAGAGGACCGTAGCAGACAAAACCAAAGTTTCATTTAACCAAACCAAAAGTATGAATAATTTTTCATTATCAATGGGTGAAAGAGGTTGTTATTACCTATTTTTTCTAGGCTTTCTTCTATCTTTTTCACCACTATTTGCCAAAAATTACTCCCGGCAAAACAATTTATTCCCCCAACAACATAAAGCTCAAGGAACTGTTACAGATGGAGATAATCCTCTTCCTGGCGTAACGATTGCCATTAAAAACAAAAAAAACAATGCTGTTATTTCAGACTACAGCGGTCAGTTCTCTCTCACCTGCTCTCCTAATGATACACTTGTCGTATCTTATATTGGCTTTAAAACTGCGCTTGTTCCCATTCAAGGACGCTCAGTTGTAAACATTTTACTCTCCTATGATTCTACTACCCTTCAGGAAGTGAAAGTGAATGCCGGATATTATTCCGTTAAAGAAAGCGAACGCACAGGAAGCATCTCCAAAATCACATCAAAAGACATCGAAAAGCAGCCCGTTTCTAATGTACTGGCCACAATGCAGGGACGTATGGCGGGTGTCGATATTATACAGGATTCAGGAACTCCAGGCACAGGCTTTCAAATTAAAATCAGGGGAATGAACAGTCTGCGTGAAGATGGAAACCAGCCTTTGTATATTATCGACGGCGTCCCTTATTCTTCCGACGTAATAGGGTATAGCAATACCAATTCGGGAGTTCCGACATCAACAGGCCCTCTGAACAGCATCAATCCAAATGACATTGATAGCATAGAGGTACTTAAAGATGCGGATGCCACTTCCATTTATGGATCCCGGGGCGCGAACGGAGTGGTCTTGATCACAACCAAAAAAGGAAAAGCAGGAAAAACTACCGTCACGCTTAACGCCTCAACCGGTGCGGGATGGATAACTGCGATGGTGCCTCTCATGAATACCTCCGAATATCTTGAAATGAGAAGACAGGCTTTTTCCAATGACGGCATTTCTTCCTATCCAGCCACCGCTTATGACATTAACGGCACATGGGATCAGAACAGATACACCGACTGGCAAAAAGAGCTGTTGGGAGGCACTTCAGCAATAACCAACCTGCAGGCTTCCATTACGGGAGGCTCTGAACTCACCCAATTTCTTTTAAGCGGCACCTATAGAACCGAAAGCACCGTCTTACCGGGAGATTTCGGATATGACAAAGGAGCGGTGCATTTTAATATGAACCACAGCAGCGAGGACAAAAGATTCAAACTCTCTTTTTCAGCAGGCTACACCTTTCAAAATAACCTGCAGCCTGGAACCGATTTGACCCGCATTGCCAGAACACTCTCCCCAAATGCTCCAGCATTGTATGACAGTCAGGGAAATCTAAATTTTGAAAACAACACCTTTAGAAATCCTCTTGCGCAGCTACGGGGAATCAATACGGGCAAAATAAATGATCTGGTGGCTAACGGAGTGATAAGCTATAACATAACGCCGCATTGGGAAGTCAAAGCTAATTTGGGTTTCACAGACTTGAAAAATTCGGAGCAGCGTCTGCTGCCTTCCACCATGAACAACCCGGCATTAAACATCGGAAGCAGCAGGTCATCCATCTATACCAATCTTACCTCACGGCAGTCTTGGATAATGGAACCACAGATCAGATGGTTTCATGATTTTATAAACAGCTCCATTGACATTCTTCTTGGTGTGACTGCACAGCAGCAGTCAACAGCAAGACTATACCAGTCTGGCAGAGGTTTTGCAAGCAATAGCCAAATTACTGACCTCTCTGCTGCCGTTACGAAATCCATACTTGCAAATGATGAGATTCTATATAAATATCAGGCATTCTTTGGAAGAGTGAATTACAATTTCAAAGAAAAATACATCCTGAATCTAACCGCAAGAAGAGACGGTTCTAGCAGGTTCGGTCCAGGCAAGCAGTTTGCCACTTTTGGTGCTGCAGGTGCAGCGTGGATATTTTCCAAAGAAGGTTTTATTGAAGAAGACTCTTTTCTGAGTTTCGGCAAACTGCGTGCAAGCTACGGAACAACTGGAAGCGACCAAATCGGAGACTATCAGTATCTGGACACCTATACAACCTCTGGAAACGCATACAATGGGATTGTGGGAATGGATCCTACAAGGCTTTTCAATCCAAATTTCAGCTGGGAAATTAATAGAAAACTTGAAATAGCGCTTGAGACTGGATTTTTCGACGACAGATTATTTTTTACTGCCGCAGGATACAGAAACAGGTCTTCCAACCAGCTGGTGGGCATACCGCTTCCTGCCACGACAGGATTCACCTCAGTAAGTGCAAATCTCGATGCCGTTGTAGAAAATTCAGGCCTCGAATTTACCTTGCGAACACTCAACTTCAGCAGTCCTAATTTTAAATGGTCTACCAATTTCAATATTACTGTGGCCAGAAACAGGCTCGTTTCATTTTCTGGACTGGAAGGTTCAACGTATTCCAGTAAATATGTCATCGGAAGGCAAACCACAATAGCCAAGACCTATCAGTTTAATGGTGTGAATCCATCAACAGGAATCTATGAGTTTGAAGATGTAAACAAAGACGGCATGATATCCATAGAAGACCGGCAGACTATAGTTGACCTTACACCGGAATACTACGGAGGACTGCAAAATACCATCCAGTATAAGCGTCTCCAACTCGACTTTCTTCTCCAGTATGTCAAACAGCAGAATTACGAATACAGCTCTTATGTCCCTGGTGGAAGTTTTATAAACCAGCCGGCCGATATGGTTCATGCGTGGAAAAATCAGGGTGATATTACACCTTATCAGATCAATACCTCTGGCCAGAACAGCGCTGCTGTAAATGCGTATTACAATTACTCCGACAGTAATGCTGGCATTGTCGATGCTTCCTACATCCGTTTGAAAAATATTTCGCTAAGCTATGATCTGCCACTGGAAACTGCCAAAGGAGTGCAATGCAGGCTATCACTGCAAGGACAAAATCTTCTCACTTTCACGCCATACAAAAATGGAGATCCAGAATTTAGATTTAGCGGATATCTGCCTCCTTTACAAATATTAACGGCCGGCGTTCAGCTAACTTTTTAACTTAAAAATCAGAAACATGAAAAATAGCATAGCACTTCTGCAGAATGGTTTCTGCAAAATCAACAATAGATTTATAATGCTGGCACTGCAAGGGTTATTAGCATTGTCTTTCTTGAACTCCTGCGACAATTATGTCGAAGTTGACCTGCCTAAATCACAGCTGACCTCCGATGCCGTTTTTGAAGATGCAGAAACAGCAAACGCAGTAATGGCAGGTTTGTACACGAAACTGAGAATGAACGGCGTTCTGGCGGGCAGCACAACAGGCCTATCCTCTATGCTCGGTCTTTACACAGATGAATTCAATTACTACCAGCCCAACAGCGTAAGCAATTTATTTAATAACAGTCTTACCGCGGGAACGCCGCAGGTAAGCGACATCTGGAATCAAAGCTATAATCAGATATATGCGGCAAACAGCATTATTGAAGGAATCCAAAAGTCCGCAGCCATAATGCAGGATCAAAAGGATCAGCTGATGGGCGAAGCACTGTTTGTACGAGCATTGCTACATTTTACATTAACAGGCATTTACGGTGATATACCTTATGTCACCACAACGGATTATACAATTAACAGCCAAATCTCAAAAGTGCCTACAGTCCAGATATATCAGAAAGCTATTGAGGATCTTAATAGAGCGGTAGGCCTTCTCACTGAGAAATATATTTCAAATGAGCGGATACGGCCTAATCGAAGCGCTGCCATAGCGCTGCTTGCAAGACTCTATCTCTATATGAAAATGTACCCGGAAGCCTCTAGCGCCGCATCTGCCGTAATCAATAGCCCATTGTATAAAAAAGAAAGCAGTTTAGACAGGATATTTCTAAAGGGCAGCACCGAAACAATCTGGCAGATAATGCCTGGAACTGCTGGCGGCAATACGCAGGAAGGCGATCTATATATTTTTAAGGCTGGCCCTCCGCCCATTGTTGGTTTGAGAGAAGAATTCATCAATGCATTTGAGCCGGACGACAAAAGAAAGTCCCAGTGGACTGCAATGGTTACTAATGGTGTTCAAAGGTGGTATTATGCCTATAAGTACAAACAGGACCAGCCAACTGCCAGCTCGCTGGAATATTCTATTGTGCTTCGACTGTCCGAACAATATTTGATACGTGCGGAAGCTAGAGCTATTCAAGGAGATCTTACTGGAGCGAAAGAAGATCTGCATATCATCAGATATGCCGCAGGGCTTTCAGATACAGCTGCACTTTCTTCCGAAGATATTATAGCCGATATTTTACAGCAGCGCCGTTTTGAACTGTTTACAGAATTTGGTCAGCGGTTCTTTGACCTGAAACGCTTTGAAAAACTCGATGAAGTACTTGCTCCTTTAAAACCCGGCTGGGACGCAAATGACCGTCTGTGGCCGATTCCTGTTTTGGAATTAAATTCAAATCCAAACCTGAATCCACAAAATCAGGGGTATTAGAAATCAATAAAGAAATTTCATTCGATGCGGAACCATTTTAGAATTTTTATTTTGAATTTGTTGAATTTGTGGATTTTGCCATCTGCCTGTCCCTGCTTGGGACAGGCACGGCAAATGATGCATGCCACAGAAGACGATTATAACCGCTGGGGGACACTGGAGCTGAAAAGCATTTCAGATAAGGGCAAATGGATCACCTTTGAAATGCGTTATGAAAATGCAATGGACACATTGTTTCTTTGTAACACATCAGCAAATAAAACCTATGCATTTCCAAAAGGAAAGGACGGGAAGTTTGCAGGAGAAAAAACTTTCGCCTTTCTGGATCCTAAATCTAATCTGCAGCTCTTCAATCTGAATTCTTTAAAATCTGCCTTTTTGAAAGATGTCGCAAACTATGAGCTTCCCCGTGGAGGCAAATTCATTCTTACGTCCTCAGCTAGGCAAAATAAAGGCAGACTGCTGATTCTATACAATGATAGTGGCAAAGTGCTGTATAAACTTGGCGGCATAGAAGAATACGTTTTGAATTCTCAAGGTGACGCTTTGCTCTACACGACCAAAGAGAATAATTGCTATGAAGCCGGCGTATTCCATTTCGACAAGTGCAATCGTGCTCCTATCACAGAAAAAACTCCTTATAAGCTTTTTAAACCCACTTGGCAGGACAATGAGCGTAATGCCGTATTTCTTTCTGTAAGGGACTCAGTAAGCAATAAAACAGAGCTCCATTATTACAGAGCTCGAGACAATAGGCTTTTTTCATTTAATTTGAATGATAAGAAACCCGGCACAGACCTGATTATCAATCCTAAGTTACCTCTTCAGATTTCTAAAGATGGAAAAAAAGTGTTCTTTACGCTAATACGAAACAGGGAGGCTGATTCAAAAAGCAAAAATGAAACTGTTGAGGTATGGAATGGGAATGATAAATCACTTTATCCTACAAGAAGCAAGGCAGAAAACGGAGCAGAAACTCCGAAAAAAGCGGTCTGGTTTCCTGAAACTGATTCCTTCCTCGAGCTCAATGGCAATGAGCATTTCACCTTTGGAATAACCGGAAGACAGGATTTTGCTGTAATCTTCAATAAAAAACCCTATGGGCTTCAGGATAAATATTATGAAGAAGCGGATTTTTACTTAAAAGAATTAAGCAGCGGCAGCACCATTCCATTTCTAAAAAAGCAGTCCATAGATCCGGCGCAGATGAAATTTGATCCTTCCAGTAACAGGATTCTATATTACCGTGAGAAAAACTGGCAGATTTATGATCCGCTTAATGGACAGCATAAAAACCTCACAAAAAGTGCAAAAATTTCCTGGGACAACGATTCCGAACCTTCAATTAGGAGCCAGTTCGGTCCCTATGGTTGCGCAGGATGGAGCATCGATGGAAAAAACATTTTATTGTACGACCAGTACGATATCTGGATGGTCGCGGCTGACGGTTCGTACAGCAGACGTTTGACAAAAGGACGCGAAAAAAATATTTCCTTCCGTCTAAATAATCACTCTCTAAACAAGACCTTCTCCATGGCAGAAGATTTTACTCTTCAGAGCAGGAACATGAAAAACCATTCGACAGGATATCATGTTCTGAGTTTTAAATTAAGGGAAAAACTGATTGTATCTGGAAGCAAAAAATTCGAAGCGCTGCTGCAAAGCCAAAACAATATTTTTGCCTATACATCCCAGACTTATAATAAGCCTCCCCGGATTGAACTAAAAAAAAGCGATGCTAATCCTTCTATAATATTTGAGTCGAACCTGCATCAAGAAAAATACGGCTATGGAAAATCAGAAATGGTATACTACCATAACACAACAGGTGAAAAGGTCAAGTCAGCACTGATTTACCCAGCAGGATTTGATCCTTCTAAAAAATATCCGATGATTGTGTACATTTACGAGACCATGTCTAATCTTGTGAATAAATATCAGAATCCTTCCATGCAAAGCACCATTGGATTTAACATCACAAACTACACTCTTAATGGATACTTTGTGCTTCTGCCTGACATTTTCTATAAAAAGGGAAATCCTGGAATATCAGCCTTGGAATCTGTACAGTCCGCCGTTAATGCTGTCCTAATAAAAGGCTCCGTCGACAGTAACAGAATCGGACTATATGGGCATTCCTTCGGAGGATACGAGGCTAATTTCATTATTTCGCAGACAGGACTATTTGCCGCAGCAGCATCTGGTGCCGGGATCAGCGACATTATTACATACTATTTCAACATCAGCAAAAATGGAGCTGCCCAGTCAGAGATGTGGCGATTTGAAAGCCAGCAGTACAGAATGGAAAACTCACTTTTTGAAGAAAAGGAAAACTATCTTAAAAATAACCCGCTTTTAAATACCGACAAAGTAAATACCCCTCTACTGCTCTGGTCAGGCAAGGAAGACCGGGTTGTTCCGTATACGCAAAGCGTGTCATACTACCTTGCGCTTCGAAGGATGAAAAAGCCAACGGTAATGCTGATCTATCCAAAAGAAGACCATAACCTTAAAAAACACGAAAATCAGGCAGATTTGAGCAGAAGAATGATGGAGTGGTTTGACTATTTTTTAAAAGATAAAAAAACGGCCGAATGGATTGCAGAAGGAACTTCCAGCGACTAAGTCGAATAAAAAAATGCAGTTTCAAATTGAAACTGCATTACTTTTTGTTAATAATTTGATTCATCTACAGGCGGCGCAATTGGACATTACAATCACTATTTTCATTAATTTTTCCATAGGCCTCAAAAGAACCGCTGGTACATAATTGCCCATTTCCTGGCTCACAGTTTACAGTTACAGGCTCACAGTCGTCCTCTGCTGGATTGTGGATATAAGCCTGAATTACCGTAGATGTTTTACTTTTTTCCGCATCACCAGTACTAGCAGCGCCAGCGCTTGCTAGAGCAAATGCTGCCACAGGCAGAACAAATGCTTTTAAAATTGTTGATTTCATAATATTTAAAATTAAATTATTAAATAGCGACCTACTCTTTTCTACAGGTTTTCGGTCAAAGTTCCTGCTACCGGCCAGTATCTTTTTAATATTTTCTTACTATTTGATTCTTGAATTAATTCTTTTGCCATACCCATACTTGAGCAGATAGTGCCCTGAAATGGCATATAGGGCTGAGTCTGCCGCAAAAAAGCTTCCCATTTTTACATTCTGCTTTTGATCATAGACATAAAAACTAAGAACATAATTCTGTTTCGCAATATCGTAGATATCAATTACGGTTGCATTTTTCCACACCTTACCATCTTCGTATCTTCCTTTAAGCATTGAATTGACAAAAAGCAGTTTTCCGAATACAGAAGTGTTTCGGTTTACGGTATAAGGAGGCGCACCTAATTTTATATCTCCAGACTTTTCTAATTTTACCACTTTTAATTTTGCGTGCACCGTGGTGTCAATCGTGTGCGGTCTCGACTTAACTTTGAGATCATTCTCAGCAATGATATACTGGTTCCTATAATAATAAGTGAATACTATCTTCTGCAGTTTATCGCTGTACTGCAGAGTTCCGTCTGTGTCAAAAATTCCATCCTTTTGCTTTTGAAATACTACATTACTATACCTAATTTTTGGTGCTGGATATCCTATTCCATAGCCCATGATATTTTCGCCTGCTGGAGGCTTTTGAGTGCGGAAGGCAAATTGATTAGCACCAAGGAAAACAATGCTGGAAAAATGGAACTTTCCCTCTGTAAGTACCGATGCCTTCCAGTCTGAAACCAGTCCTCTGTAAATGACTGGCACAGTGCCATCCATAACATAAAAGTAAGGATAGTGGATTCTAACCTCCACGGCTTTATAGGTAAAGTCTTCACGGTCTAGGATAATGGTATGCTTAACTTTTTTTTCGAAATTCGAGTCTGTTTCAAGCATCTCGAGAGGAGCTTTCCAATTCCCTAGATAGATTTTTTCACCATGAACTCCTGCAACATAATAGGAATAGTTTCGAAGATCAAGCATATTGGTCTTTGCAGCGGATGCTTTGGGAAAGCGTCTTATAAAAGGATTTTCATTCTCCATTATATCTTCTGAAAAAACAAATAAAACCACCACCAAGCCGGCACTGGTTGCTGCCACACCAAAAAGCTTAAATAAAACGTAATTATTACCTGACCAAATCTTTACAGCTACCATTCCAAAAAACAGAAAAGCAATATTAAAAACAAGATGTTCACCCCATCCCATCTTCTCTAAAATACCTCCGCATGAGCACGGTACAAATGAACTGAAATTCAGTATAATAACAATGTATGCCGTAAACATGGTCATCAGGGCAGATGATAACCAAAGCGCCAAATATTTAGTCTTTGGAAATGCTAGCAGAAATGAAATAATTATTTCGGTCGCAATCACACCCACTGATATGAAATTAGCAAATGGGCTTAAGAGAGGTGACTGTCCAATCTGAGCGCGGAAATTTTCAAAATCTATGAGCTTGCTTATTGCAGCATATACAAAAAGTAGAATAAATAGTAAGCAGACTACCTCTATGAAGTACTTTTTAAAAGCTGTCTCTAATTTAGATATCATGATTTTGCAATTTAAATTCCACTATGTAAAATTCTGAATTACAAGTCAATAACACTTATATTATCGGGAGCGATTATTACTCAGTAAGGATTAATCTTTTTCACTTATAAAAAAATGACCTGTTTTGTTTCGGCCTATTTCTTTTGGGGAAAGTCCAAACTGCTTCTTGAATGATTTAGAAAAATTAGGATAACTGTTAAAACCGTTCATAAACGAAATATTTTTCAAAGGAATATCGGTCTGCTCTATCATAAGGTAGGCCCTTTTAAGTCGCTGTTCGGTATAAAACTTGTAGACACTTGTATGGAAAAAATACCGGAATCCGTCTTTGAGTTTAAAATCATTTGTACCAAATAGTCTAGCAATTTCCTTTATCGACGGCAATGGTTCTGCCAAATTCGCTAGTACGTAATCGTAAACTCGCTGCATCAGGCGCGCATCGGCTTTTCTAAAATTGTGCTGCTTTTGCTCTTTTGTTTCGTATGATTCCGGAACAGCGTCATCAAGCTGGAGAAAGGGAGCTATGAAGCTGAGTACTGTAAACTTACCTTCCGACAATCTTGATACCGAGCATTCGGCACTTACTATGAGCTTTTTATATGTTATGAAATTTAGCGTAATGATTTCACCTGATAGAAGAAGCTCCTCCAGCGCTTTTTTCTCCAGATCAGACATTTCCGTGAAGTCATCTAATAAGAATTCCTGTATTGGTTTGCTGAGCATTTCTATTGAATCATAACCCAAAATTTTCAAGGCCCCTTGATTCACATCCTTTATAGAATGATTTTCATCTAAGATAAAAGTTGCAGGTGTCACCATCCTGTGAGTAATATACGGATTGACAAAACCTGAATGAAAAGCAGACTCTTTAAGTTCTTCTGCAACCATATTGACGAGGACAACCAAGGTTTCAATTTCGTCGTCATAACTGCTCAAAGGGATTTGGTTATTGAAATTGCCCCTTGCCATTTCAAATAACATCTTGTGCATCGAGACCATCCGCTGGCGGTTGTGAGGGCTTTTCATTTGTGTAAATATTTAATACTTGTATCTATCTGTCTAAGAGTGGTCCTAAACGAAATCCGTTAGATAATCCAATGCCTCCTGCTCCACGGTAAAAATTCGCGTAGGCACAGACGGCTTGCTAATTTCAAGATAGAAAGTGCTCATAGTCATGGAAACATTTTCACTGCCAATTAGAGCGACTGCTTTTGCAAGCAGTGATCCGGATTTTGCGAGATAGTCTCGGGCTGCTTTGTCAATTGAGGCAATTCCCCTGGTATCGCAAAATACAGGAAGATTCCTTTCATTTTGAAATGCAATCCTGTCTGCAACCACGCGCATAGCGACTTGCAAATCTATTGCAGTATTAGGTTTATATTCGAAAAAGAGGATTCCCTTTTCAATCCAAAACCTTGCATTTTGATTCTCAAAAGATTCATGTGAGGCAATCATGACCTGTTTGTTTTTAAACTTGAAATTTAACAAAATTATAAAGATTTAGAAACATTGTCATTGTCAAATATGGATTATTTCTTGCAAAACACTGTAATTTGTTGTCAAATCGGGAATTACCCTTGCCAAATTGGGAATAAAATATCTGCAAGTAAAAGCGCTTTCGATTTTTATAATGAATTTTAGGTGTCTAATTTTCAGATAATTACAAATACACAGATCTAAACCTAAAAATTTAATAAGAGATGGCAAAAATCAAACACAATAATTTTATAGATACAGTAGACACTGTTTTTACTAGTGCAAAGGATCAAGGAATGCTACACCTATACACGGAAGGTGAATATTTAAATGGCCGGACCATAAAAATTAACGGAAACGAAATGCTCCATTTTGGCACTACGGGATATTTAGGACTCGAACAGGATGAAAGGTTAAAAGAGGCTGCAATAAATGCTATAAGAAATTACGGGACGCAGTTTCCTCTTTCTAAAACCTATCTTTCGCATCCTTTATATGCTGAATTGGAAAGCAAGATTGAGCAGATGTACGATATACCGCCAATCATAACCAAGAACAGTACCCTTGGACATATGGCCATCATTCCCACATTGATAAGAGATGAAGATGCAGTAATTTTAGACCATCAGGCGCATTGGAGTGTGCAGAATGCCTGTCAGGTTCTAAAGCTTAGGGGAATACCTGTCGAGATGGTACGCCATAACAATCTGGAAATGCTTGAAGACAAAATTCGAATGTTCAGCGGTAAATCGGGCAAAATCTGGTACATGGCGGACGGTGTTTACTCAATGTACGGAGATTATGCACCAGTACAGGATCTTTTGAACCTTGCTCGAAAACATCCGCAGCTGCACCTCTATTTTGATGATGTACACGGAATGAGCTGGAAAGGACAAAATGGTACTGGTTTTATCTTCGACACTATTGGAACGTTGGAAGAAAACGTTGTTGTTGTCAGCACTCTGAGCAAGACTTTTGGTGCCAGCGGAGCCACATTTTTCTGCAGTGATCGTAAATTGCGGGAAAAGATTAAAACTTTTGGCGGTCCTCTTACCTTCTCGGCTCAGCTTGAACCTGCATCAGTTGCCGCTGCAATTGCATCCTGTGACATACATCTCTCTGCAGAAATCTATGAGCATCAGGCTCAACTTTCCAAAAAAACAGCACATTTCAGCACGCTGCTTTCAAAAAGCAGTCTTCCGCTTGTTTCTGAAAACGACTCCCCTGTTTTTTTTATTGGTATGGGGACACCCGCCACTGCTTATAATTTTACAAAGCGCCTTTTCTCAGAAGGATTTTATCTCAACCTAGGCATTTATCCGGCAGTACCTATAAAAAATACCGGAATCCGTATCACGATATCTGCGCATAATAAAATTGAAGATATTTCAGAGCTTGCCCGTGCAATGGATCACCACTTCCAGAAAGCCGTGGACGAAACCGGAAGCAGTGATGAAAAAATACGGCAGGCTTTTAGAATGGATATCAGAAGAAAACTCCCTGCTAAAATAGAGCAAATAGCACTGCTACATATTGAAGAGCAAACAACAATAATGAATCTCGACAAGCAGGAATGGAACAAATATTTGGGCACTCATAATATCCTGGATTGGGACGGAATGAATTATCTTGAACAAACTTTTTCCGGTAACGAGGATTCCGCCAGCAAATGGGATTTCTTCTATTATATAATCAGAGACCAAAACATGCAAGTTGTTTTAATGACGTTCTGCACATTCGGGATCTGGAAAGATGATATGCTGTCTACAGAATCAGTTTCAAGACACCTTGAAAAAATTCGAAAAACAGAGCCCATGTATATGACTTCCAAAGTATTGAGTACCGGCTCTTTGTTTACTGAGGGAATGCACTGTTATATTGACAAGGGTCATTCTCTGGCCGAGCAATCATTTCGAATGCTATTGAACAAGATGGAAGAAAAATACAATTCTTTAGGGGCTGATATGGTAGTTCTGCGTGATTTTGAAAATGGATTCAAGTGGGATGAAATGGCTAGAAACCAAGGGTATTTCCGGATTGATATGCCAGAATCCTGTGTTATTGAAAATAAAAACTGGCCCACAATTGAGAATTATGGTTCCCTGCTTTCAACCCGTTCACGCCAGCATTACAACAGGGAAATACTGCCGTACGAAAAATTCTATGATGTTGAAATAAAGGATTGCCTCAATCAAGAAGAAATAAACAGGGCTTACAAGCTATACTGCAATGTAAAGGATCGCAACCTAGCCATAAATACCTTCACATACAACAAGCAAGTATTTGAAAATATGAACAGCTCTCCAAACTGGGAGTTTATAATACTGACGCTCAAGGATATCCCTGAAAACAATTTTGTTGGGATAATGTTCTGCTATAAAAATTCAAGAAATGTATATGTGCCTGAACTTATCGGCATGGACTATATTGCCGGAGAAGGTTTCAATCTATACAGACAGCTTTTATACCAAACGATCAAAAGAGCACGAGAGCTTAAAATTGCGCGAATTGATTTCGGCATATCGGCAAGCTTTGAGAAGAAAAAACTTGGCGCTTCCATCATAACGAAGGTCGCTTACGTACAAGCCAAGGACAACTACGCTATGGAACTGATGCAGACACTGCAGAATGAAACCAATAGCGCGCGCTGATATAATATATTTAAATTCTCCAACGAAAAGTAACGTCATACCGTATCTGGGCATAACTGCCCTCACTTTTTGCTTGTTCAAATAAATCAAAATTCTGTTGCCATGATAAGATCTACATGTGAGAACGCACTTCAGGTTATTCGAAAAGCAGAACAGGAATTCAGCTTAGACCCTGAACACATAATTGAAAAATCCTACCACATGACTACCGTGCTTCGAAGCTTGCTTTGTACGGTTAAAAAAAATGTTTTAGAAAAAGGATTTTCCGATGAAAGTGAAGAGATTAATTTTTTTAAAATTATCAAACCCCAAATACTGGGAAAACTAATTTTCTATAATAAAGTTTTCCGAATTGAAGCATCCTGTCCGGTTGTAACCGGTAAAATGCATCATAAATATTTTTCCAATGAGCTTAATCTCCTCAAGCAGGAGTATAAAGAGCACTTTTATAACACAGATTTTTATCGCTATTATCGTACGGGAAGAACCGAATGGGACCATCATTTCTTTTGTCGGGGAAAAATAGACCTTCATGAAGGAGTTAATAGTTTTGTTTTTGAAATTGACACTCAATTTTCTACCTATTATGATTATAAGGTAGCGCGTATAATTGCTAACGAACTGCTTAACAGTTATCTCGTTTCTAAAATTGAACCTGATACTCACCAGACCACCATTTTTTCAGACGGAAATATAGCTAACAGAGATTTTTTCTGGACAGATTCAAAGAATGCCCTGATCGAATTAATTTATGCGCTTCACGCGTCGGGCAGTATTTCTCATGGAAAAGCCGGCATCCGTAAAATCAGTATGGTTTTCCAATTGCTTTTTAGGATCCAGCTCGGCGATGTCCATCATGCCTACCATCGGATGAAAGACAGGGCTGATAGCAAAAGTATTTTTCTGGATCAGCTGAAATTATCGCTTAAACAGCACATGGAAAAAGAAGCCTAATTTTTTTAAAACTTGCAATTTTCTTGCCAATGAGGTGCAATTGGCATCAAATGGCTACTGGCATATAATTACTTCTATATGCTCAATTATCCCAGTAAATCAGCAACTCATCTTAATTTTTTATTCAGTTAAAATTTTCCTAAAACAGCATTTTACATTGGCTGATATTGGCAATGAAAAACTTTTGCTGGTGGCAATTTTGCATCACTAATGTAAAACACATAGCCATGAATATAGACAGAATGGAATTCATTTCCTGGATGGAACGAATCATAGAACGTTTCGATCTTTTGAGCGCTCATATCAGTGAACTTGAAAAAAAACGCGGAAGTGTTGACGGCGAAGAGCTATTGGATAATCAGGATATATTACAGATGCTTAAAATAAGTGGGAGATCACTCCAGCGCTACCGATCAATCGGCAAGCTCCCCTACTATACCATCAGCGGAAAAATATATTATAAGCTATCAGATGTACACCAGTTCATCAGAGAAAGTATCAATGTCCGAACGCCAAAAAACTATGCCAGAGAGTGAAAAATAACGCCAATAGATTCCAGCTTTTAATTAGCACCTTTTCACCTTTTAATTTCGCAAATGAATTTAAAATTTAAAATTATGAGCGAAAATATTAAAGATGCATTTAACACTCCCGAAGAATTATCGGATATACTGCTGGTATTCGATAAAGAGAAAAAGAAAATCCTGGCGGTAAAAGGTATTGACCAAAATGGCAATCTGGAAACGGTTGACCCTACGCGTAAGAATCAGAATCAGTTCATGCGGGTAGACAAGCAGGGAGATGTATTTTCAAATTTCTTTTCTAATTTTTTCAGCCAGCTGAAGAACCCAACTAATTTTTCGTTCTTCAAAATCCCTGCTCTGCTGGCTGTTGATACTTCAAAAGAGATGCAGAAACATTTAGATCATCCTACACCTGAAGGTGAGCAATTAATGAAACAGCACGAAGTAAAAGATTATAAACAAAAAAATGAAATTAATATGGAAACAGCACAGACAAATCCGGAAACAAGTGAATACAAATACAAACCGGAACAAATCGATTGGGAAACATTAAACCATTTGGGTTTAAGCAAAGAAAAACTTGAAAAAATGAGCCTGCTTGATCCGCTACTCAAAGGATACAAAACAAATGAACTTGTACCGGTAAGTCTTAATCTTGGTACTGCAGTGACAAGAATGGATGCCCGTTTATCGCTTAAACAAAATGACGAAGGACAGGTCGTATTGGCCATTCATGGCATCCGAAAAGAACCTAATCTGAATTATACTTTTTTCGGTCACGAGTTCAGCAAGGAAGATAAAGACAATCTGCTGCAAACAGGCAATATGGGACGCGTAGTAGATCTCACCAATCCGAAAAACAATGAGATCATGCCCTCCATTATCAGTATAGACAGGCTGACCAATGAGGTGATAGCACTGCGTACGGATTTCATTAAAATTCCCGATGAAATTAAAGGAATTAAGCTGAGTGAAGAGCAAAAGCAAACCTTGCTGGAAGGGAAGCCGCTTGCTCTAGAAGGAATGGTTTCCAAAAAAGGAACAGCCTTTGATGCATCTGTGCAATTCAATGCAGATAAACGTTTTGTTGAATTTCTCTTTGACCGAAATGATTCTAATAAACAGACACAAGGCAATCAGCAGAACCAGACTCAGGGAGCACCTAAAAACTTTAGAGATAAGGAACTCAATAATGAGCAATACCAAAAGCTCAAAGATGGTCAGACGGTTTATATCAGCGGCTTAATGGATAAAAAAGGAAAAGAATACAATGGATATATCACCTACAACAAGGAAACCAATAAAACAGATTTTTCATTTCAAAATCCAGATAAAATCAAAGAACAGATAAAACCTTCTGAAGCCCATAAAACGCAGACCGCTGTCAATTCCGAAGGTAAAACTAATGAAGCTACTAAGAACATAAAGGAGCCATTAAAATCAGGTCAGACAAATCCTGATAACAAGAAACAACAGGAACAACAAGAAGAATCTAACTCAAATGCTAAATCAAAAGGGCGTAAAATGTAATAAAATATGATAACAATTATTGCAGAAAAGCCCAATGTAGCAAGGGAAATAGCCGTTATAATCAGAGCCACCGAAAAAAAAGATGGCTACCTGACAGGTAACGGCTATTTTGTTACATGGGCACTGGGACATCTTGTAGGATTAGGGATGCCCGAAGATTACGGCATCACAGGATTTGACAAAGCATCACTGCCGATACTTCCAAACCCTTTTTTACTGACTGTCAGAAAGGTCAGTAAAAATCAAGGGGATTCTGTAGATACAGGAGCGCTAAAACAACTAAGAATCATTAGAGAGCTCTTTGACAACAGCGATAATATTATTGTCGCCACCGATGCAGGACGTGAGGGCGAACTCATTTTTAGGTACATATACGAATACTTGAAGTGCAATAAACCCTTTAAGCGACTTTGGATAAGCTCTCTTACTGAAAAAGCCATTAAAATAGGTTTTGATAATCTCAAAGACGGAAAAGAATTTGACGGATTATATCAGGCAGCACAAGCCAGGAGCCGTGCCGACTGGCTAGTGGGTATCAATGCCACACAAGCGCTCTCCATTGCATTAGCAAACGGGGTTTATTCACTCGGAAGAGTGCAGACGCCTACATTGGCTTTAATATGCAAACGCTATCTGGAAAACAGGAGTTTCAAAGTAAAAAATTACTGGCAGATACAGTTGTCCCATAACAAAGAAATGATAGATTTTAAAAGTATCTCAAAAATCAAATGGGAAGACAAAAAACTAGCCGCTGATGTGTTGAAAGCCATTGCGCGAAACCAAACGGCAATAATTACTTCCCAAGTGACCAAAAGCGTTACAGAGCAGCCGCCTTTATTGTTCGACCTTACCGGCCTGCAAAAAGAAGCAAATAAAAAATTAAACCTTTCTGCGGAAGAAACCCTCAACATTTCCCAGAGCCTTTACGAACAGAAATTTATCACATACCCACGTACCGCAAGCAAATACATTCCTGAAGATATGTGGGCAGAGATTCCTAATCTTGTAAGAGCTTTACAAAAGAGGGAAAATATTAAACAAAACCTATCTCAAATGAAATGGCGCCGTTTTAATAAGCATATCGTGAACGATTTGCGTGTCACTGACCATCATGGATTATTAACTACTGATAAAATGCCATCAGCCCTGAATCCAAAGGAAAATGCGATTTATAATATGATTGCCTTTCGATTACTCGAAGCCGTTTCCGGGCCCTGCATCAAAGAGATAACTGATGTCGACTTACAGGTACTGCATTATGATTTTACATCAAAAGGCTGTAAGATTATAGAATCCGGGTGGCGTTCCATTAGAGGCAGTTTCCTCGATGATGATACAGAACATGTAATGGATTTGCCTGAGCTGAAAAAGGACGATGAACTTAAAATAAAAGAAGCTTCCGTTCTGGAAAAGAAAACCAAACCGCCTGTGCTTTACACTGAAGCAGGCCTTTTGTCAGCTATGGAAAGTGCCGGAAATGATATCGAAAATCAAGGTGAGCGAAAGGTTTTGCAAAATTTAGGTATCGGCACTGCAGCTACAAGGGCATCAATTATCGAAATATTGTTTACCCGTAATTACATAAATAGGGAAAAGAAATCTCTGGTACCAACCGAAAAGGGATTATTGGTATACGAATTGGTCAAAGAAAAAAAAATAGCAGATGTGGCGATGACTGCCCAATGGGAACTTGCATTGGAAAAAATCGAAAACAACGAATCAGATGCAGGACAATTTCAAAAGCAAACGGAAAATTACGCTGCATCTATTGCCAATGAATTGTTGCAGACCCCAATTGCCAAAAACAGCTTGCCAGACCTCATCTGCCCTAAATGTAAAAGCCTACAGCTTATCATACGTGACAAAATAGTAAAGTGTCCTGAAGAGACTTGCAACTGGATACAGTTCCGCAATGTCTGCGGTGCGCAAATCAGTATAGACAATATTAAAAGTCTTGTCAGCAAGGGTACAACTTCACTCATTAAAGGAATGAAAAGCAGGTCAGGAAAGAAATTCGATGCGTACATCGTATTGAACGATAATGCCGAAACTACCTTTGAATTTGCCACAAACAAAAGCTTCCCAAGTAATGGAAAATAAACCTACCCTTAGCACTATGGAAATCAGAAATCTGATTTATTCCATACGCGGAAAGCAGGTTATGCTCGATAGCAACCTTGCTTCCTTATATCAGGTTGAAACAAAGAACCTCAACAAAGCCGTAAAAAGGAATATAGAAAGGTTTCCTGAATCCTTTTGTTTTCAATTGAATGAAGAGGAAGCTGAAATCTTGAGGTTCCAAATTGGAACCTCAGGTTTGAGTTATGGTGGAAGACGCTATTTACCTTATGTTTTTACCGAACAGGGTGTTGCCATGGCTTCTGCTATACTGCGTTCCCACATTGCCGTTAAGGTCAGTGTAGAAATTATGGAAGCCTTTGTAGAAATGCGTAGAATACTTATAAGCAACGCCTCTCTTTTTCATCGATTAGATAAGATTGAATTCAAACAATTAGAAGCGAACCAAAAATTTGAAGAAATTTTTAAGGCTTTGGAAAGCGATAAGCTCCATAGTGAAAAAGGGATTTTCTATAACGGGCAGATTTTTGATGCCTATGCATTTGTTTCCGATATTATCCGAAATGCCAAAAACTCAATTATCCTACTTGATAATTATGTCGATGACACGGTACTAACTTTACTGGGTAAACGCAGCGATGATGTCACCGCAACTATTTATACCAAAAGTATTAGCAATCAGCTGCGGTTGGATGTTCAGCGATACAACAGCCAATATCCTAGGATTGAAATCGAAATTTTCTCTGATGCTCACGACCGTTTTTTGATAATTGACGATACGGAACTCTATCACATCGGAGCCTCGCTCAAAGACCTTGGCAAAAAATGGTTTGCTTTTTCAAGGATGGATATTGAGGTTGGCAAAATGCTGCAAATTTTGAACAATTAAATAAATTAACCCTCTGAATAATTCGAGGGTTTTGTTTTATTTTGGACTTACAGAAAAGCCTGGCCCTGGTCAAAACTTTAACTTAGCATCTAATTTTACTCGCTCTTCTTAATCCTATCCTTTTGTATCAAATGCTTTAAATTGGGATCTTTCTTTATACGTTCCAATTCGGTTTCTATAACTAGTACAATATCCGTTTTTATCTGCCTGTAATTTTCCTCTATTGCCTGTTTTATATTGTCTTTCCCGTTTTCGTCAATAAAAGATAAGATTTCAGGAATTTTTTGATAGTCTTTAGTTTCGGAAGCAACCTTTTGATTATCCACGACAATTTCAGCATGGAAGATTTTCTGCTCGATGCGTTCATCAAAATTGTCCGATACTGAACCAACAAAAAAGCCTTGTGTCAGGGTGGATATTTTGGAAGCCGGTATAAGACTGTCCAATTGAGTTGATATTGAAGTTGATGTATCGTTGCGGTTGATGCTCACGCTCTGCCTTTTCTGCAATACTTTCCCGAATCTTTCCGACAGGCTTTTTGCAGTTTCGCCGACCACTTGGCCGCTAAAAATATTACCTACAGTATTCTGAATTACCTTGCTCTCTTTGTCGCCATAATCCCTTGTCAGCTGGGAATAATCCTGAAAGCCCAAACAAACAGCCACCTTATTACTTCTGGCGGTTGCAATAAGGTTATCAAGCCCCCTAAAGTATATAGTGGGCAGCTCGTCTATGATAACAGAACTCTTCAATTGGCCTTTTTTGTTAATGAGTTTAACGATACGTGAATTGTATAATCCCAGCGCAGCAGAATAGATATTTTGGCGGTCAGGATTATTGCCTACGCATAATATCTTAGGCTCTTTGGGATTGTTGATGTCCAATGAAAAATCATCTCCTGTCATAACCCAGTACAGTTGAGGCGAAATCATTCTTGACAAAGGGATTTTTGCAGAGGCTATCTGTCCCTGCAACTGATCCTGTGCACCTCCCTGCCACGCGTCCATAAAAGGCGACAGATAGTTTTCCAAATCAGGATATGAGGTTAAAATTGTAAATACATCTGAATATTTTTTATTCAAGAGTTCTATCGCGTGTGGGAATGTGCAATATTTACCGTCGTCATAAATTTTCAGGTACCAAATGATTGCAGCCAAAAGGATAATCGGGCTTTCGACGAAAAAATCGCCCTGCTTCTGTATCCAGCTGCGATTGAGGTTCAGCATTATCGTATATGCCGCTTCATAAGCATCCGAGATATCTGTCATGAAATCGGGATTAAGAGGATTGCAACGATGGCTCCTGCGTGGGTTGTCAAAGTTTATCACGTAGAATTTGGGCTGTACTTTGTACTTGTCCCGATGCTTCAATAAATGATTGTAGGCAATTGTAGAAAGATCATCAAATTTGAAATCGTAGATGTACATACTAAAACCTTTCTCAATCTGCTGTTTGATGTAATTGTTTACGATTGCATACGATTTACCAGAACCAGGAGTTCCCAAGACGATCGTTGCCCTAAATGGATTTACAATATTTATCCAGCCATTATTCCATTTATTGTTATAATAAAACTTAGTAGGAATATTGACAGAGTATTCGTTTTCCATCAGTTTGGTTTCCTGCTGAAAGCTTTCGTTCTCATTGTTAAAAACATCTTCCATTAGATTATTACGAAGCAGACGGCTCATCCATATTCCTGCTACCATTAAAGCGATATAACCTAAACCAGTGCTAAGCATATAAAGAATTATGGAGATAGCTATTGATAGCTTTAATAAAGGTGTGTTCAAAAAAAATAGAACAAAGCCAATTGCTAAAGTCATATAAATTTTAGCCCATGTTATCTTCTGGTTTTTAACTCCCTTTGAACCCAGACAGCTTAATGCTAATAACACCAACGCAAATACTTTGGTATAAAGAGTATGCGAGAACAATCCCGTGGTACGCTGAAAATTGCCTAATATTTTGTTGATTACCTCTAGTGTCCAGCCCCGATCTATAAAGTAACCGTAGCAAAACCAATAAAGGTGCATCAGTATCAATAGGATACTTACTGCCCGCATAAAAGCCATAATTTTGGCTAATCCTCTTAAATCATCTTCTCCCTGCATCTCAAAACATTTAATGTTGTTTCATGAATTTAAATGCGATAAGAACTGCTTGTATTAAAGTGGTTGAAAATGGCGGCAAGCGGCAGTGTTTGACTGATTTCTTAAAATTTAAATTATAAGCTTACGGAAAACCGTAATAACTGCTTTTTAAAAGCTCTTAATTTTAGGAAATTTTAAATTAATATATTATGGTAGAATTTGATGAAAATGACTTAGTCAATCGTGATTATGTAAACACGACCACCAATGGTGACAATCCCAATTACACGGCTATTCGTGACAGAGAACGTGTAAATAAAAAAGAACGCTATGAAGTTGTCTATTTTTGCGATGCTTTTGTAAAGAACTATCAGGTTCCGAAAACCAAAGCGAGCTTTCAAAAGGTCGAGAAAATAATAAGACTATCTCAAGCCAGCAGTATTGTAATGAGAGACCAGCTAAATAATTTTGTGGCTCAAAACTGGAATTTACTCTAGCCTTTTTAACTAAGCTATCCGATAAAACCGTCGGCTTTTCGGATAGCTTTGATTTTATCCTTATCTGCCTTCCCTCTTTTTTCTTCTCTTCTTCATTCTATTAGCAAAATCTTGTTCCTGATAATCTTCTCCATTGGCTTCTGGCAATAAGCCACCAAATGCATCAATTAAATCGCCTTCGTGCTTTTGCGCAGTATTCAGAAAGTCGAACAAATGATAAGGTTCGTCTGGCGGAAGATCTGCATTATTTGCTGGGGATATTTTCGATTGCAATTTAACCGAATCTTTAATTTCAGGTGTGATATTTTTGTTCCAATAATCATTAAATGTGTTGGCAGATAGTTCTTTTCCCAATCTGGAGCCGTTCCACACTGTTTTAGAATTATGGTCTATAAAGGTAATTCCGTAAATACGTCCTGTGTCATTTCTACGTGCTACCACATTAATTCCTTGCTCCACTAACTGTTTTTTAAAAGCCTCCTCATCACTTGCTAATTGCAGGGAAATGTTAACGGCAGCTTTAATGGTCGGCTTTGCTGGGTGGTCTTTTAAAGTTTCTTTGTATTTTGCATAATTCAATTCCAGAGCCGGCAGTCCAGCATTCTTTCCAAATAAAGAAGCCTTGAAAGGATGTCCGGCTCTTTCGCCTTTTTCATTCATAGGTATATATAACAAACCCTGCTGCATTTTTCCTTTCAACTCGCCCTGCACTTTTTCGGTGGTAATATTAAAAAGAGAAAGCAAAGAATTAAATTCTCCTAAAGTTTGGAATTGATAATAGTTAGCCAGATGACGAACTACGGAAGCTATCTGACTTTTAACATCACCTGCCTTATAATCTACAGGACGGAAAACCTTGTCTATCTGTTTATGCTCTTTATCTGTTGCAGGTATCAATCCATATTTCCTTTCAAGTTCACGGCAGACGTTCATAGAGCGCATTTTCTCATAACTATCCGAAATCTTTTTACCCTGTTCATCAACGCACACCGATACAATATGGATATGGCTACGGTCAATATCAGTATGTTTGAACACCACATAAGGCTGCTGTCCATAACCCATTTCCTGCATATACGCATCTGCCATTTCCATGAATCTGTTGTCACTTACTTTGTCTTTCGGATCGGGATTAAGCGAGATATGCAACGTATGTTTCTCTGTATTGCGGTTGGCAACGAGATAAGGAGTAAAAGATTGGGCTAATTGTGCAACGGAATAATTACCACTAGCGGTTTCAATTATCTTATTGCCAAACAATATCTCCCCTTTTTCATTCTCAACTTTGAGCTGGTTGTAGGCTAAAGCTCCGTATAAATTTGCGCTTCTTCCGATTTTTGCTATCATTTCTAAGGCTGTTTTTTCAGATATTTTGCGTCAAATTCTTCAGTTATCTGTATGATTTTTTGGCATAGTGCCGCCATTTCAGCAGTTTGTTTTTCCAATTTATAGAGAAAAGCTGCCGCCTTTTTCTCGGAAAAACTATGGTACAATAGCTTTACAATTTGGTTATAATTCACCCCTACGGAGCGGAACTGACTGTGAAACGAAGTCAACCGCATATAAAAATCAACTGTTCCTTTGTCAATTTTAATCGTTTTCATCTCCTTGCTGAATAACAGCGAGGTGATAAATTTTGCTTTGTTGGGAATTCCCGATGTTTCAAAAAGGGATAAAAGCTTGGCATTTTCCGTATCCGTCAGACGAAATACATGGCGGTGGATGCTCGGGTCGCTTTTGGGCGTGCGTCCACCCTTGTGTTTTTTGTTGTTATTGTTCTCCCTCATTATTTCTCCGTTATTAAATTTTATATAAAAACCTGACTTCGGAAGGTTTTTTCAGCCCCCGGCAAGGCAAGTTGTTTTGAGGCACTAACTCGGTTTAGAGTGCCTCAAAACACAACTTGCCGTGTTCTGGTGAACACAAAAATCCGCCCTTCGGGACGGATTAAATGTAACAGGGAAAACGGCTCGAAGCCGTTTCGTTATTCTCCGTTTTTTCAGTAGTCGTTGCATAAATCCTTTAATAAAAATTCATTTTACAAAGTAAATCCCTGTTTATAAAAGGATTGTAATATGAAGAAGTACCAAACACTTCCTTTAAGCGACAAGCAATGCCACACCCATACAGTGCAACGAAAATGATTAGTCCTTTGTGTTTGAATGTTGGCAGGAGGACAATCAGCCCGTACTTCAGGACAAGTATATTGGGCCCATTCCAGATTTCATATCATCTGGTTTTCATGATTGCTAGAATGCAAGATCGCAACAATGCGGAAATGTCGGAAAGCGTGACAGCATGCCGTGAGACTATCCTGAATTCCTGATGGAGTGGTTGAAAGAATATAAGTAAGATGGAATTCCCGCCTGACTAGATACAGGAGTGAATGCAGTGATGCTGTACTTAAAAAAACCAGGCGATCAGAAATGCCGGCCGGCATGCCTGATAGCTACCCGGTGCTAAAGAGTAAGCTTGAAATCAGTGTAGCCTCCAAAACTGATTTGCTAGGATATATAAACTTTAAATTATCAAATATGAACACAAAAAAGAAACCTCTGTTTATCGCCTTTTCTTCTCAAAAAGGCGGTGTTGGCAAAAGTACATTTACAACCCTTCTAGCAAGTGTGCTGCACTATCGGTTGGGCTACAACGTAGCCGTATTTGATGCGGATTTTCCGCAGCACAGCCTTGTGAAAATGAAGACAAGGGATTTGGCAATGGTAATGGAAAACGAAGCTTTGAAAAAGCTGGCGTATAGACAGTTTACTACCATCAACAAAAAAGCCTATCCCATTATGCCGTACAAAGCAGACAGCGTACTGGAAGCAGCTAACGAGTTTGTAAATGATTCTCCTACGCCCGTTGATGTTGTATTCTTCGACCTGCCGGGAACCGTAAACACGCCCGGCATCCTGAAAGCATTGGCAGGAATGCACCACATTTTTAACCCGATCACGGCCGACCGAGTGGTAATGGAAAGTACACTGATCTTCACACAGCTTTTGCAGGATGTGATTATGAAAAAAGGGGAAACTTCCATAGAAACTATTAACCTGTTCTGGAACCAGGTTGACGGCAGGGAAAGCACACCTTTGTATAAAGTGTATAGCGAACTTATTGAACAATTAGGTTTAAGCCTTATGCAAAGCCAAATCAAAAGCAGCACACGTTTTCGCAAAGAAAGTGAAGTGGACAGCAAAACCGTTTTCCGTTCCACCATATTGCCTCCAGATGAACGCTTGATGAAAGCGTGTCAATTAGACCTGTTCATACACGAATTTTTAAAAATTACACAATTGTAGATTTATGGAAAAGGAAAATAAGAGAAAAACCCCGCCGGACATTAATGAAGAACTGATGATGGACCTGATGGTTGACGGCGTTAAAAAAGAAGGGCTACAGTTTCCGCCTGAACCAATCGAAGAGACGGAAAAGGTAGATGTAAAACAGGAAGAGTTACTGCCGATTAAACCTGCACAAAGGGAAAAGAACCGAACAAAGAAAGGTCTTGACGAAAGTTATGGCGGCCACTTTTTGAAAACCCACTCAATGACCAAGCGTGGAGATAAGAGTATTTACATACGTCAGGAATATCACGAACGTTTGTCCCGCATTGTTCAGGTAATAGGAAAAGATCAGATACCGCTGTATGCTTATCTCGACAATATTCTCGAACATCATTTTGAAATATTTGAGAAAGCAATTACTGAAGATTTTAATGAAAAGTTTAAACCCATTTTTTAATATTATGATTATGAAAAATTTATTTAAGAAAACCAAGCTGCCTGTACAAATCGGGCAATACAAAGACAATTTTTTACAACCAACAGAATTTATAGCCAGAAACGGCAAATCGGTATATATCAGTGAGGATTTTCACAGGAAGATATCCTGTATTGTTTTTATCCTCGGCGATGGAAAAATCACAATCTCAGATTACATGTATAATGTACTAAAGCAGCATTTTCAGGATTTTGGAGAGGATATAAAGACACTCCATATTGAAAAACAAAAACAAATTCTTTGATTATGGAAACAGTTATTGTGATATGCCTGCTAATAGTCATAATCCTTCTTATGCAGGACAAGATTATCATTCAAAATAGGTTTAGGCAACAGCAGCCGAAAAAAGAAAAAGTTAACCCGAACCTGCCAGATATTATGGGTCAGCCCAAGCTTGTAAGAAGCCTTTCAGTCCCAAACAATGCCAATGAAAGCCAAATCGAGGAAACAGAGGTGGATCCCTATAATTTTGACATTGAATACGACGAAGACGAAAACGTAAGTGTTCAGATTCCGCAGGAAGAGCTGGATGAAGTTTTCAGTAATATGCCTGATTTTGAACAGGAAGAAGAAGAATGGAACAGGTATGGAATATCCGGCGCAGATGACGGTTTTGCCCAAGGGGTTACCTTCGAGGAACTAAGCACCGTGGGGATGCTGCTTCAAAAAGATAGATTGGAGCCCTCTCAACAGGAAACAGCGATAGCTTTAGTTCAGAAAATACAGGGAACCGAATTATTCAGCCTGCTGGAAAATTCCATAGAAAGTGCCTCCCGAAAAATAGCCGAGCTGTTGGACGGGAGCCTTTCTTCTGAAAAGTATTCCGGCTCTTCCTATCTGCGGAATATTGATTTGAATGAGTTTGATATTGAGGAGTATGTCTGAAAGGGCATACTCCCCTTTCTCGTTTAAAAAAATACGTCAAACTTAAAACGTTTGACGTTTTTTTATGCCAAAACACTGAGAATAGCGCCACAGCTAGCCAACTGATTCCACAAGTAGCCACTTCACTGCATGCATTCGATATTCATTACACTTTTGTTGCCAGAGCCCGCGTAGTGCGGGAATACAGTAACAATCTAAAGTGTTTCATTATGCAAAAACAAAGAAAAAAATTCCTGCCGGCAGTAATCATAATACTGTCATCCTTAAAGTTATCGGCGCAGGGAAACGGAACAGCAGGCATCACGGAAGCCACACAAATGGTTACCTCCTATTTTGATCCTGCTACACAGCTCATCTACGCCATTGGAGCTGTTGTCGGTCTGATCGGCGGGGTTAAGGTGTACAATAAATTCAGCAGCGGAGATCCCGACACCTCAAAAACCGCGGCGAGCTGGTTCGGCGCTTGTATCTTCCTTATTGTCGCAGCTACCATCCTTCGCTCCTTCTTCCTTTAACCTTGACCTATGAATACTTACAACATTAACAAAGGTATAGGAAGAACAGTCGAGTTCAGGGGACTCAAGGCACAGTACCTGTTCATCTTCGCAGGAGGGCTGCTCGGAATACTTATCCTGGTCATGATTTTATATATGGCCGGGACCAGTTCCTATATCTGTCTTTTTCTGGGCGCAGGCGGCGCCTCGATGATTGTCTGGAAGACCTTCTCGCTGAACAGAAAGTACGGGGAACACGGACTTATGAAAATCGGGGCAAAAAAAAGACATCCGCGCTACATCATCTGCCGCAAGCCAGTACGACGCTATTTACAGTCAATTCCTAAATCCAGTGCTGTATGAGAAATAAAGCCAAGAGCACTACACTAGAAAGCAGATTTCCGCTGCTGGCAGTGGAAAATAACTGCATCATTTCTAAGGATGCGGATATTACAGCCTGCTTTGAAGTCCGTCTGCCTGAACTCTTCACGGTGGCTTCGGCCGAATATGAAGCGATTCATTCTGCCTGGCATAAGGCTATTAAGACCCTACCCGATTTTACGATTGTCCATAAACAGGATTGGTACATCAAGGAGGACTATGATCCTGAAATGGACAAGGATGTGCAGAGTTTTCTGGCCAGGTCCTATCAGCGGCACTTTAATGAGCGCCCTTTCCTGAACCATTACTGTTATCTGTTTCTTACCAAAACCACCAAAGAGCGCATGCGGATGCAGAGCAATTTCTCCTCACTGTGCAAAGGTGTACTGATACCAAAAGAAATCAGAGATAAAGAAATAGTTCACCGTTTTATGGAAGCCGTCGCTCAGTTTGAGCGCATTATAAACGACTGCGGATTTGTCAAAATCAGCCGTATGACCGAAGAAGACATCATCGGTGAGCAAGGCAAGCCGGGGCTGTTGGAACAGTACCTGACCCTTTCAAAGGAATCAGGTACCTCGATGCAGGATATTGTGCTGGGAAGTGAAGAGGTTCGCGTAGGAAATAACAGGCTGTGCCTTCACACGCTTTCAGACACAGAGGACCTGCCCTCATCGGTATCAGCTGATAAGCGATATGAAAAACTCTCCACAGACCGCAGCGACTGTCGTTTATCTTTTGCATCTCCTGTGGGGTTAATGCTGAACTGCAATCACATTTACAACCAGTACCTGTTTTTGGACAACAATGAGGAGAACCTGCAGAAGTTTGAAAAGTCAGCCCGAAACATGCACTCGCTGGCACGCTACAGCCGCGCCAACCAGATCAACAAAGAGTGGATAGAACGCTATCTGAATGAGGCGCATTCCTTTGGACTGTCGTCAATCCGCGCACACTTCAATATAATGGCATGGTCGGACGACCCGTCTGAACTCAAACAGCTGAAGAACGACTGTGGGAGCGCACTGGCCCTTATGGAATGCAAGCCAAGGCACAATACTACTGATACAGCGGCGCTGTACTGGGCGGGTATGCCCGGCAATGCAGGAGATTTTCCAAGCGAGGAAAGCTTTTACACCTTCATTGAACCGGCATTGTGCTTCTTCACAGAAGAAACCAATTACCATGATTCCCCATCGCCATTCGGGATCAAGATGGCAGACCGGCTGACGGGAAAACCTATGCATCTGGACATTTCAGACTTGCCGATGAAACGCGGTATCATTACCAACCGCAACAAGTTCATACTGGGTCCTTCGGGAAGTGGCAAGTCTTTTTTCACCAATCATATGGTGAGGCAGTATTATGAACAGGGCGCCCATGTCCTGCTGGTTGATACCGGTAACTCCTATCAAGGGTTGTGCGGGCTGATCAATGGAAAAACCAAAGGCGAAGACGGGGTGTATTTTACCTATACCGAGGACAATCCTATTGCTTTTAACCCTTTCTATACCGATGACGGGGTTCTCGATATTGAAAAAAGAGAAAGTATTAAGACACTCATACTGACATTATGGAAACGTGATGACGAGCCTCCCACCCGCTCCGAGGAAGTGGCACTGTCCAATGCCGTAAGCGGTTATATCGAAAAGATTAGGCGCGATGACGCCTTTGCGTCTTTCAATGGCTTTTATGATTTTGTTCAGGGAGATTACCGAAGTGTGCTGATAGAAAAACAGGTAAGGGAAAAAGACTTTGACATTGCCAATTTTCTTAATGTACTGGAGCCTTATTACAAAGGCGGCGAGTATGATTACCTGCTGAATTCCGACAAGCAGCTCGATCTGCTTTCCAAGCGTTTTATAGTCTTTGAGATTGATGCGATCAAGGAGCATAAAATCCTCTTTCCAATCGTAACGATTATTATTATGGAAGTGTTCATCAATAAGATGCGAAGGCTTAAGGGCATCCGAAAACTTATCCTTATTGAAGAAGCCTGGAAAGCTATTGCAAAGGAAGGTATGGCGAATTATATAAAGTATTTATTTAAGACTGTCCGGAAGTTCTTTGGCGAGGCCATTGTGGTGACCCAGGAGGTAGATGACATTATCCAATCCCCTATTGTTAAGGAAAGCATCATCAATAATTCGGACTGCAAGATACTTCTGGATCAGCGCAAATACATGAACAAGTTTGATGAAATACAGGCCATGCTCGGACTGACAGACAAGGAAAAAGCGCAGGTGCTGTCCATTAATATGAACAACGATGCATCACGTCTTTACAAAGAAGTATGGATCGGGCTTGGAGGGACGCACTCGGCTGTCTATGCCACAGAAGTTTCCGCTGAGGAATATCTCGCGTACACGACAGAAGAGACAGAAAAAATGGAGGTGATGCAGCTTGCCGCTGAACTTGGCGGCAATGTAGAGCTCGCCATCAAGCAGATCGCCATAAGGCGTCGCGAACAGGAAAATCAATAATCAATAATCAATAATCAATAACAATTTAAAAACCGATTACAATGAAAAAAATACTATTTATGGTATCTACGGCAATTATGCTTGCCTCCGCGCCATCAGCAAAAGCCCAGTTTGTGGTTACCGATCCGGCAAATCTTGCCTCGGGTATTCTCAACAGCGCAAACGAGATCATACAGACCTCCTCTACAGTCAGCAATGTGGTCAAAAATTTCAAGGAAGTCGAAAAGGTATACAAGCAGGGCAAAGAATATTATGACAAGCTTCAGGCGATTAACAATCTGGTAAAAGACGCCCGCAAGGTACAGCAGACCGTCCTTTTGGTGGGTGATGTATCGGAAATGTATGTGCAGAATTTCGGTAGGATGCTCAATGATCCAAACTTTTCGGCAAGGGAACTCACCGCTATTGCCAAGGGATATTCGGCGCTGTTGGGAGAGAGTACCGAGCTTTTGAAAGAACTCAAGCAGATTGTCACCTCCTCAAGCCTGTCACTCAGTGATAAGGAACGAATGGATATTATCGACCGTGTATACAAAGAGGTAAAAGAATACCACAGCCTGGTGCGCTACTACACCAATAAAAATATTTCGGTCAGTATCCTACGGGCTAAAAAGCAGAACAGCACCAAAAGGGTTCTTGAACTTTACGGCACCCCAAACCAAAAATACTGGTAATATGGAATTCAATAATCTTCATGAGGTCCTTCGCTCGCTGTATGATGAGATGCTACCACTGTCCGCCGATATGGCAGCGGTGGCCAAAGGACTGGCAGGACTCGGGGCGCTGTTTTTTGTGGCTTTGAAAGTCTGGCAGGCACTCAGCCGAGCTGAACCTATTGATGTCTACCCGCTTCTGCGTCCTTTTGCACTGGGTCTCTGCATCATGTTTTTCCCGACGATTGTGCTGGGTACAATCAATGCCGTATTAAGCCCGATAGTTCAGGGAACACATAGCATTCTGGAAGATCAGGTATTGGACCTGAACGATCTTCAGGCTAAAAAAGACCTTCTGGAGCATGAAGCGATGATCCGCAATCCTGAAACCGCCTATATGGTATCGGACGCGGAGTTCGACAAGAAACTGGACGAGCTGGGCTGGTCGCCTTCGGACATCGGGACTATGGCCGGAATGTATATGGACAGGCAGACCTATCAGATAGAGAAAATAATAAAAGAGTGGTTTCGCAACCTGCTCGAAATACTATTTCAGGCTGCAGCGCTGGTGATCGACACCATACGCACTTTCTTTCTCATAGTGCTGTCCATCCTGGGGCCTATCGCATTTGCCATATCAGTCTGGGACGGATTCCAG